>Ga0272442_10001099_pt1 | contig 41684 bp, 38 predicted proteins | sample SSMForm2O_FD_200262 | JGI IMG/M metagenome (GOLD analysis project Ga0272442, IMG submission 200262) | Marine sediment archaeal communities from Little Sippewissett salt marsh, Falmouth, MA, United States - SSM-Form-2O | ecosystem: Environmental > Aquatic > Marine > Wetlands > Sediment ...
TCGGAAATCCACCCTCCGGGAGATCCAATTCAAAATAGCGCCGGCGCCTGTGATCACCCGTGTTGAACCTGCATCCGGTTCGGTTAACCAGGAATTTACTATTTACGGCAGCGGTTTCGGCCTCTTCGACAACAGCGGAGCGGATACGAGCAGGGTGGAATTTTACGCTACGACAAACGGTGTGCACCAGTACATCCGGGCCAATATCATCGCCTGGTCAAAAACTAAGATCGTGGCCTCGGTGCCGCTTGGCGTACCGGCTTCCGGCCTCGACATCAACCAGAGCTATGTGGTGCCGGATACTATTATCGTACGAAGTGCTATCTACAGCGCCTACGATACTTACCCCTTCACTGTGATTGTCGACTCCCCAAAGTTCGATAACCTCGAGATAGTCAATATTACTACAACCAGTGCGTTAGTCCGCTACCGGACGAATTTCACCGGCACGGATAGCGTGGTGGTCGGTGCCTTGAGCGATACCCTGGACATACACAGCACCAATTTCACGCTGCCCACATTCGTCGAGTACAGTGGCGGAATGTCCGAGATCCTCTCTTCGGTGCAGGTTTTCCACGACCAGACCGCGCCCTCGGACGGGCAGCATTTGGTTCAGCTTACAGACCTGACTCCGGGCACTCTTTACAAGTTCTTTATCGGCTCATCGGGCGGAGTTTACGCCGCAGACAGCCTGCGTAATGTCAACGGCCCGTACCGGCCGAAAACGGTTGATACCACTAACCTCAGCAATAATGCAGCGCTGGATGCTTTCCAGTTCCGCACTCTACCCTCGGGTGGATCTTCCGGCAGCCTGTTTACTCTGCTCGGCAATGTGTATTACTCAGGCGGTGCAGCCGAGAATGCCCTGGTCACGCTGCGGGTTGTAAAAAGCGCCAGCCCGGCGGACACCTCTCTGCCGATTACCACTACTGTGGCAAGCGACAGCACATGGCTGCTGAACCTGGGTAACCTGAGGTCATCGGATGGCTCCGGTTTCAGCCATTCGGAGGGAGATTATCTGGTCTTCGAGTTCGACAGCTGGGAAATGGGTTACGAGGAATTCGATACTACCCGCTCCAGCGACCCCGATACGATGAGGATCCGCAATATAAAGCTCGTGCCTTATGTCGAGTACGACATGGAGCTGAAAACAGGCCTGAGTCTAATCGGTCTGCCGCTCAGACTGTTTAAAGGCGAGCCTGCGGATGCCCACTCCCTGCTTGACAGAATATCAGGAGGGGTCCCTTCTATCAGCCGCTACGCGACTGGCACCGGAACACAACAGACCATTACCCGATCCATCGAAGGCAGTTACATCGGAGCTGCCAATTTCAACCTTCAGCCCACTGAAGGATATTTCGTAGCGGTCGACAGCAGGACCGAACTCAGGTTCAACGGCAGGGTCTATACGGAATCGCCCAGGGTCGATTTCACCGGCCCGGGGCTCTATTATGTCTCCATGCCGGGCCAGGATTCCGACGTGTTCTACTCCTGGGACGCCCAGCAGATCCTTCAGTATGTAAACAACGTTAAGGAAGTCATTCGCTGGAATTCCTTGCTGCAGCAGTACGAGCAATACATCAACATCAGTGGCGGATACCACGGTACGAACTTCGCTTTTCAAGTCGGCGAGGGGTATATCTTGAGTGTCACCGGAACCGGACTTTCGAGCTGGAACCTCAGCGGGCCGGGAGCCCTGCTGGCCTCGGACAATGGCGGTGAGCCCGCGGATCAGACTCCGGGGCAGGCCATCGTTATCGACATGACCGGCCAGAACCCTGCCGATGTGAACTCCGCCTTTTCCACAGTGTCTAATATCAGCAGTTCCTCTGCTGCTTTTGTGTGGGCCGGCGGCACCGGCGATCCGGGCCGGCTGCGTATCAGCCTGAAAGACGGCTCCTCTGAAATGGTTATCGAACCCTCAGCCGCCGGGCTTTCATTCGGGATGAGCTACGCGCTGGTCACCGGTCTCAAGGCCGAATCGGATTACGTTTTCCGTATCGAAAGCTCTTCGGGACTGCCCCTGGAAGGCCAGGCGCAGGGAACGTTTTCCACTGCCCGCATCGGTGTCGGAATTGAACCCTACAGCCTGTTCGGCAGGCTGGTGGACACCAGCGGACAGGCCCTGCCGGGTATGCTCCTGCTGGTCAAGCTGCAGAGAGAAGAGGGAGAACTCGAGTCCGGCTATATCAGCGCTCTCAGCGATAAAGACGGTTACTGGGTGGTTAATCTGGCCAACCTGAAAGATAAGAATACGGGCGGAATTTTCACCTGGAAAGTGGGTGACAGGATTGAGCTCACTGTCATCGCCGGGGCCTACAGATCGGTCTTCACTTCCACTGTAGTGCCTGGAAGCCCGCATAACATAGCCCTCGAGCTTCAGAATACCGGCGATACAGACCAGAGTGCACAGGAAAAGCAGCCGGTTCCGGTCAGCCTGCCCAAGGCATACGCCCTGGCGCAGAATTTCCCGAACCCGTTCAACCCCTCCACCACGATCCAGTTCTCCATTCCGGAGAGTGCCGGAGCAGTCAACGTCCGCCTGGATGTTTACAACCTGCGCGGACAGCTTGTCAGGACACTGGTCCACAGGCCGATCGAGGCCGGAGATTACAGCGTGCATTGGGAGGGTACGGACAACAGCGGAACACACGTCTCCAGCGGTGTTTACTTCTACCGCCTGACAACTCCTGAATTCAAGGCAACGCGCAAGATGGTCATTCTTAAATGATCTAGGCTGGATGGGGGATTCGCCTGATTCTTGCGTCGCGAGAGGGCGCCTCGCATCAAGCGAGCGCGCCCTTTTTATTGGCCGGCCGAACCGCGTAAGGAAAAAATTGCCATCACGGCCGGGTAGAAAATTTTCAGCCGTAATCCGGGGGTGAAACCAGGATGAACCGGTATCGGCAGGCTGCAGCGGCACTTCTGGGCGGCTCGGCCCTTAACGGTTAAGAAATTGATTGACTTCCAGACGGCTGAAGAAACCGTGTTTACGGCTTGAACAATGGAAAAATCCCCGCGAGCAAATGGTATATATATTGCATATTAAATGAATGAATCGAGTACCGGTTTTTCGATCCGGATACTGAATTTGCGACTATTTGAAGGAGAGCCACGGATGATTCACAGGAAAATATTGCTCTCAGCGGTTCTGGTTTCGTTTTTCTTTCTGATCAACAACCTTGCTGCCCAGGATTCACCCTCTGAGCCGGGCGATATCAAGTACCTCGAGGTTACCGATCTTACCCTGAGTGGTGCGACTTTTTCCTGGGTCACGGATGAGAAAACCTCGTCCAACTGGATCGAGGTGCGCTCGTCAAATCCGGACACTGTAATAGTCTTTTACGACAATTACAGACAGCCTGGCTATGTGCATTTCGTGATGGCCACAGGCCTTTCGCCTGAAACTGAATACAAGTACCGCCTGGGCTCGGGCAGTGCGGTCTGGGACAATGAAGGGGCGCTGTATTCTTTCAGCACTTTTCCGGTCTCAGGGGACATACCTTTTACCAGCACGATCCTTGGCAGTGTGAAAGATACCCGGGACAACCCTTTGGAACGCATCCTTGTCCGGATCAGGGTTAAAAGTGAAGGGAAGGACCCCTCCCTGTCCCGCACCTTGCTCACAAACAGCGACGGCATCTGGCTCACGAACTACGGCGAATTTCGATCCGGGGACGGCTCCCTGTATAATGCTTGGGCCGGCGACAGGCTGCTGATCGGTTATATCTCCAATTACTGGAGCGAGTATTCCGACAGTTCGGCTGTCCTGGACGGGAACAGCCCTCAAAATCTCGGTTCGGTCAGTGTCTCGGTTTACGACCCGAACGAGGTGATAAAAGGCGATCTGGACAGCAACGGGGCGATAAATATTTTCGATCTGCTGGAACTGCTGAAAATCCTGAGCGGCAAGCTCGTGCCTGATAGTCAGAAGCTTTTCGGCGCGGCTGACGTGGACACCAGCGGCACGATAAACATCTTTGACCTGCTGGCTCTGTTGGCCTTGCTCAAAAAGTGAGCCGGTGAAGGGAAAAGGTCCAAATACTGCGGAAAGCACTTCCATGTCCGATTCTCCAAATTCTTTGACCGGAAAATTGCTCGGTTTTCTGGGCGTTGCGCTCTTTCTCGCCTGCCCGTTTCAGGTCCGGGCTCAGGGAGAAGCTCTGGAAATAACGGACATCCGGCTTTCCAACCATACAGGGAACGCGTTCGTCGTCTCCTGGCGCACCAACCGGCCCACCACGGAAAACCAGCTTATCTACGGCAAGGACAAGTTCAACCCGGAATCCGTGGTTAACAGCTCGATCGAGGGGCCGAGCCAGGTGCATTACGCCCAGGTCACATTTCTCAGTATCGATGCGGTCTATTACTACAAGGTGCGCTCCGACGGCCTGGAAAAATCTGTCAGCCCCACGGGGATCGATTCAATCATTACCAGCAGGCAGATAACCTCCGGCGAACCTACCAACCTTGTCGGAACAGTGGTGGACGAGATTTCGGGCGATCCTCTCGAAAGCGTGCTGGTCCGCTCCTATTACAAGTGGTTCAAGAATGTACTTGACGGCGTGAAGTACGACAGCACCATGTGGTTTGCAGTCTTAACTAACCAGAACGGCGGCTTCACTTTCAATATAGCCAACTACCGGACTTACGAAGACGGTATAACGGGCCGGCCGGAGTATATCCCGAGCCAGACCTGGCTGTTTCTGGAAATTCTCAGCCCCACCCAGCAAATAGAGCGGGACAGCGTTCTGCTGACCGTCCCGCGCAAAGCGGGCAATTTTCAGAACCTGGGAATCTACGAGATTATCGATATCACAAAGAAAGCCAACCGCGGGGTTATCACCGCCACCAGCCCGGTACTCTCCAACGGCACGAGCGCCTCGGTCGTGCAGGTCAGGGTGCTGGACGAGCAGGACGCACCGGTTCCCAATGTGGAGATTGAGCTGCGGGCCACGCCGGATCGCGGGGTGAGCTACATTCAGCCCCAGCAGCCCACGGATGCCAACGGGTGGACCTGGGGCCTGCTCTTTTCCACTGTTACTGAAGCTAAAACCGTGCGGGCATTAAATGTCTCCAGCCCGGACAGCACCGCTTTGGATACTTTCGCCCTGGTCAATTTCCTCTCCGAGGCTACTGCGGATTTTACCCAGGATAACATTCCGCCTTACATTTATTTCACCAGCCAGCACCCGAACACCCAGGATGTCACCGGGCCCTACCGGATCACGAGCAGCGTAGTGGACAATTTCACGGTCAGGGTTAAGCTGATCTGGACAACCAGGAGTAATGTTTTCGCAGATACGGTCGACATGACCAACCTGCCCGGCACCAATGACTATATCGGCGACATTCCGGGCCAGCCGTTTAATTCAGTTGTCCAGTATCTGGTGATTGCCCAGGACTCGATAGGCTTGAGAAGTTCCAAGCCGGACAGCATACATGTCAGCCCGTTCGTGCTGCCTTATCGTTTCGAGGTGCTCTCGGATACAGCCGCGGCTATTCCGAAAATGGGAATCACGCTGACCACGGATGCCCTGAGTACGCTAAATCCCAACCTGCCGGTGAGAATCCACACCTGGATCAGCTCGACCGGGGGAATCAGGTCGGCTGTTATCAAGTGGCGAAACCTGCTGGAGGGACTAACTTTTTTCGATATCCAGTTGCAGCATTACGGCGCGCACTACCGGGGAGAGCTGCCCCCTCAGCCGGTAGGCAGCACTCTCGAGTATTTTGTCCAGGTCACGGATTCTTTGGGCCGGGTGGAAAAGGACAGGCGGCTTGCTCCAAACAACGACCTGTACATGTATGAAATACTTTCCCTGGCTTCGCTGGGCACGGTGAGTTTCGCCGATACGACCAGTACTCTCGGCACGAGCGATGTGCACAAGAGCAGGTTTGCAAGCCTGGGGGATTTAAACGATGACGGGGTCACCGATGTGGTGGTGGCCAACTACGGCGAGCCGAACACTATCTATCACTACAACCGCGCACTCGGCCTTCAGGACCGGACTTTCGAAAGTTTAGGCATCCAGCACTCTGATAACTCTACCTGTGTTGCCGTGGCCGATTTCAATGCGGATGATTACCTCGATATAGTCTTTGCCAATTTCGGCGGACAGAACCGGCTCTATAAGAACAACAGCCGCGGCATGTTCGAGGACGTCTCTCTGCTGGTCTTCGCTCCTACAGGCTTGACCTATATGCCTCAGGAGAGCTGGAACTCGACCTTTGTCCTGGCGGATGACTTTGACGGCGATGGTGATGTCGATATTTTTTTCGCCAACAATGGTGTGACCGGCGGGGAGAAAAACAGACTGCTCTTTAATGACGGCCTCGGCAGGTTCCGGGATGTGACCGACCTGAAAATGATCAATCATGCCCCGGACCAGAGCGTCTGGGCCGGAGCTGGAGATCTGAACGGCGACGGAGCAACCGACATCGTGATTATCAACCGGGCACAGGACCACGCCTGGCTGCGTAACACCGGCAAAGGTGTTTTCAAGTACATTACCCTCACCTCCGAATCCGCGGCACAGGCCACCGGCGGAGATCTGGCGGACGTGGACGGTGACGGCGACCTGGACCTGGCAGTGTCCCAGAACGAAACCCAGCAGAACGAGCTTTTCCTGAATAACGGCCTCGGGGGATTCACCAAGGATACTGACGGCAGGCTGCCCCTCGAGAGCGGCAACACTATCGGGATGAAGTTTTTCGACGCGAACGCAGATGGCTACCCGGACCTCTATTATATCGGCTACAGTGAGCCGAATCTCCTGCTGCTCAATGACGGTCAGGGCTATTTCTACGAGGCTTCGGCCGGAATGATGCCTGCCTGGAGCAGCACCTCCCGCGCCCTGGCTACCGGTGATTTCAACCAGGACAACCGGGTGGACCTCTATATCTGCGAGGAGAACCGCAAAAACACGCTCATCCAAAGCCGCTACTTTTCACCGGATGACGGGGCAAGGCCCTCAGAATTCGATCTGGTGGCTCCTGCGGGAGGTGATACGATCAACACTCCCACCGCCACTTTTATCTGGCGCTCCAGCACCTCCACGGACTCAACAGACGTTCTGCGCTATGAGTTCTGGCTTTCGCTGGACAGCCTGTTTACTACAAACAACATAATCAGCCAGATCCCGGATTTGAGCGACACCACGGCCACTGTGCCGAATTTGACCGACAATACCCGTTACTGGTGGAAAGTACTCGTGCGGGGAAGGTCCGGTTTCACGGTCAGCAGCCGGCAGACAAACGGATTTCTCCTGCTCGAATCCCACCAGGGCCAGGGACCGGAATTTGTCGTGCTGGTAAGCAGGAACCCCGTATTCGTCGGGCATATCACTTTCTATATCATTTCCTCCGAGCCCCTGCTGGCCGACCCCACGGTGAAAGTCAACCTGGAGGCTGTCGAGGTCGCCCACGTGGGCCAGGAGGATATCTGGCGGGCGCATTTTGCCACGCGCTCCTCGTTCCTGCTGACTGTTACCGGCGCGAATACCGCAGGCAGGATCGGCGAGTATACAAGCGCCTATTCCTCCATGCTTGCCTCCGCCGGCCTCAGCTCGGTAGTTTCCACCCCTGACAGCAGGGCCTGGCTGAATCTCGACGCCGCCTCGGCAGGTGGAGAATTGCTTGTGCTTGCCCGGACGAACGAAACCGTGCACGATGAAAAAATCAAGGCCGGGTCGGCCAGGTACAGTGCTCTCGCCGGGATTCTGCCCGAAGACCTGGAAGCACTGTTCGAAGGACGGAGCTATACGTTCAGCGCTATAGGGGGAACTCTCCAGGGAAGCGCCCTGGTCTCGGTCAGAACTCCGGGGCAGGAACTCGATCCGAATCTCGCTGTCTGCATTCTGAGATCGGGACAATGGCAGCCGCTTCAGACTTATTTCGATCAGGCTACCGGCACTTACAGCGCCGGAACCGGCCGGCTGGGTACTTTCGCCCTGCGTCCGGCCGGCGGGGGCAGTGCGAGATTGCCGAAAGCAGGCTCTTTCTGGCTGGCGCAGAATAGCCCCAATCCCTTTAATCCGACGACCTTTATTACTTATTCCGTACCGGGCCCCGATCCGGTCGAAAGGCTCACGATAAGGATTTACAGCCTGCGCGGCCAACTGGTCCGCACACTGGTGGATGGATCGAGACAGCCCGGAACCTATACGGTCCAGTGGAACGGCAGATCGGATCAGGACCAGGACCTGCCGAGCGGGGTCTATTTTTACCGAATGAATGCGCCAGGCGCGGCGGTTACACGGAAAATGGTGCTTTTGCGTTAGCAGCGGGAAGGCTTTCATCACGGAGACGCGAGGATGAAAACAGCAGTTTATCTACTTATGATTACCCTGGCTGTGATTGGCTGCTCAACACCGGCAGCCCCTGAATTCGACCTCAGGCCGATATATCTGAATGAGGTCTCCCGGGGGTGGAGCTTTTTTACTGACAGCAAATACGGATTGGCTTCCTCCAGCTTCCGGATTGCCCTGGATTCAGACGAGCAGAGAATTTGGCCGGAAGCCTATATCGGTCTCGGCTGGAGTCTGGCCATGCAGGATTCCCTGACAAAATCGATCAATAATTTCAATTCGGCCCTGTCACGGGAGCTTTTATACGCCAGGGACAGCCTCTCTGTTTTCACCGGATTGAGCCTGGCCTACCGTGATATCACTCCGCCGAATTTCTCCCTGGTCAGGGACTATGCTCTCAGTGTTCTGCAAAGCGATCCCAACTATGTTTTCGAATATAAACGGATGATCAATGCGGATGACCTCCAGGCAGTGCTGGCCGAGGCCTATTTCAACCTCTCCCAGTTACCCCAGGCGGCTGCAATCGCAGACCCGGACAGCCTGCTCGATCCCCTGTCCGCTTCTTACCAGACAGACTTGCTGACTAAAATTAATTTGCTGATCACGCTCAGCCGGGAAGGAGAGTGATCGATTGAAAGCGAAAAATCTCACATGCTCATTACTCCTTGCCCTTTTTCTGTCGCCTTTGAGCCTGGCTGCAGCAACACAGAGCGTGGAGAATCTTTTTCTGGCCAAAGAGCACGTAGCGCGCGGCGACCTGTATTCGGCGATGAACCTCTGGGACGAGGCTGAACAGGAATACTGGAAAGCTGTCGCTTTAGAATATGCAAATATTAAGGCCAGGCAGGGACTCGGTGATGTCTACCGCGAGAAAAAAATGTTCGAAAAAGCTATCGAGAATTATCAGATAGTGCTCAACAATCAGACCGACAACGTGGATATCCAGTATCTGATAAGTCTCTCTTATTACGACAACCACCAGTACGAGCAGGCGCGGATTGCCTCGGAGAAAGCCCTCCAGATGGATCCCGAGCTGGCCAAGGCGGAGAATCTGGTGCGGCTCAGCGAAGCGAAACAACGTGAACAGACCGCAGAGCTGGCGGCCCTGCGCCAGAAAGAGGAAGCTGCACTGGTAACATTTCGCCAGATCCAGGAGAAAAAGGAGGCTGCCCTTGCCGGGTCGCTGATCCCGGGCTGGCGGCTGATCCAGACCGCAGAACCCAGAACGATGTGGACCGGATACACTATCCTAGGTGCTACTGCCGGGCTGATGTTGGGCGGCTATTTCCTGCGCAGCGCAGGGCAGGAGTCCTACGATCAGGCAGCCACCGCGATCAGCAAGGAATACTACCTCGACCGCGTGGACCTGGGGCAGACACGGTACAAATATGGCGGCTACATGATTGATGCCGCACTCGGCATGATAGTGCTGAACCTGGTAGACTCATTCCTGTTAAAGGGCAAGATTTTCGGCGGACGGACCAGGGTCAAGCCGAGCCTGCCCGACCGGGAAAGGCACACCCCTTATTGAACGATGGGCCCCTGAACCGTTCTTCGGGCCTTATCGACTTTTCTCGTGATAACAGCATAAGCGCTCTCCCATTACAAGGCTTTCCCTCGATAAGGAAAGCCTTTTTTACCTGCCGCCATCGAGTGTGCTGAGACCGGTCGAATTCATCAATACGCTGCTTCGCCTCCCTGCTGCGGCTCAGTTGATTTCAAAAGACAAAAAATCCTTTAAGTGCAGTATGTTTTAAGCCATATTATTATTCTATATGGAATGAATTTTCTCTTTTAAACAGAGGGAAAAGTATTTGACCCGCTTTGCCGAACTGGAAAAGAAACGGAATGGAATGCTGGCTGCTGAGACAGGTGCCGTTTCCAAGAGCGGCCATTGCCCGCTGGAGGTGGGCCTGGTGGCTCTTTCTCCCTATGCAGTTGCAATGGACGGTCTCGGTTTTCAAACCGTTTATCGGCTTTTCAACGAGCACCCGGAGGTCCGGTGCGAGAGGGTTTTCTTCATCAACCGGCGAAGTGGGGTGGAAAAAGGAGAATGGCTTTCCCTGGAGTCCGGCAGGAGGCCCAGGGATTTCACAGTTCTTGCCTGCTCGATTTCTTACGAGCAGGAGATACTGAGGCTGCCTGGGATACTTCAGGAGGCAGGGGTTCCCCTTTATGCCGCCGAGCGCGCCGGTGACGCTCCTATCCTTTTTTGCGGCGGGCCGGTAATCACGGCCAACCCGGAGCCGGCAGCCGCCTTTATCGATGTATGCGGAATCGGGGATTCAGAAAGGCTCGTGCCGGAGTTTGCAGAACTCTGGCTTGCAGCGCTGGAGAGGCGCTGGAGCAGGCAGCGGCTGCTTGCCGAGCTAGCCGGAAGGCCGGGATTTTATGTGCCGTCCCTCTATAGGATAAACACCACCGATCACAGCGGGTATCCGGCTGTGCCGGTGCCTGAAAGCAGTGCCCCGCCCAAAGTGCCGCGGCTGAGTGCCCCTCTTGACCGCAAACCGCTTCACAGCGTGATTGTCTCGAGTGCCACCCATTTCAAGAACATGTTCCTGGTGGAGATTGCCCGCGGCTGCCGGCACAACTGCCGGTTCTGCCTTGTCTGTCAGGTGAACCGCCCGTATCGCCATGCGGATGCGCAGCGCATTGTTGAAGCCCTGGATGCGGTTCCACCACGAGCCAGGACGATCGGACTGGTGGGCGCCAATCTCTGTGACCACCCCGAGCTGGAGATGATAATAGAAGAGGTTGCCCGCAGAGGCTTTCGCTTGGGAGTCTCTTCCCTGCGGGTGGATACGGTCAGCCGGAACCTACTGGAGCTGCTCCAGGCCTGCAGGGTGAAAAGCCTCACTCTGGCGCCGGAGACAGCCAGTGAAGAGCTTCTCGGCAGGATCGGCAAACGCTACGTACGCGAGCGCCTGTTCGAAGTGGTGGGGCTGATTGCAAAAACCGGGTTCGAGAGTCTCAAGCTCTATTACATGACAGGCTTGCCCGGCGAACAGGACCGGCACAGGCAGGAACTCATCTCTCAGGTGAAAGAGCTCGCCGGTGTGGTCGGCCCGCGGATGAAGCTGAAAATAAGCCTGAACACCTTTATCCCCAAGCCTCAGACCGCCTGGCAGGATGAGCCGATGTTCGCCCCGGCGCAGATCAAGCAGGCGCTGCGCCAGCTCCGGCGCGGACTGGCCGGACGCGGGGCAGCGGTGCAGCTCAAAACGGGACCGGTTGCTGAATCCCTGGCACAGGCGGCGCTTTCGCTGGGTGACAGAACCATGGCCCGGGCGGTAGTGCGGAGTGCGACCGGCGGTGAACGCTTTCTGGACTGTCTGGCTCAGGAGGGAATCGAGCTGGAAACGGTTCTGTGCCAAATGAAAAAGCCCACGCTCGAGCACCCCTGGAGTGTGCTTGAATGTGAGCCTTTGCAAGAATGATTTTTCAGCAGACCGGCCGCCTGAGAAACAGATCAGGCCCGGCATGCCTGCGTTGCTGCGAAAAATAAAGCTGTCAAACTGCTTTCGCCACCCGGCCGCTGCGAATACAGCGCGTGCAGACCAGCACCCGGCGGCTCGTACCACCGTTGTTGATTTTGATCCGCTGAAGGTTTGGCATGAAGCGGCGTTTGGTTTTATTATGGGCGTGAGAAACGTTGTTACCCGTAACAGGCCTTTTCCCACAAACTTCACAGACTCTGGACATATTTCCTCCGAATGTTTTCCAAAGAAAGGTAATTTATCAAATTTATCTTAATTTGGCAATATCTTTGTCCGTTCCCCCCAGATCTGGCAATCAAGGGGAGTTTTTAATTGACTTGAAAGCGCGTAAAAATTAAATTTTTAAGCTTAAATGCCGGTTGCTTATACAGGAAACAACATCATTATTCCTTAATTTGCAGAACAGAGGTTGATCTTGGAGCTGATCAGTAAGATTGAGAGCCGCAAGGCTGAAATCGCCGTTATCGGACTGGGCTATGTGGGTTTTCCGCTGGCCGTGGAGTTTGCCTCAAGGGGCTTTTCAGTCAAGGGAATCGATATCAATGAGGTGATAGTAAAGGTTATCAACCACGGCGGAAGCCACATCCCTGATATCGATCCGGATGTGGTCAGCCCGCTTGTCAAGGCAGGCAAGCTGAAAGCCACAACGGATTTTAACGTTCTGTCGGACATTGACGCCATGTCGATCTGTGTTCCGACGCCGCTGAACAAAACGAAAAATCCGGATGTCTCTTTCATCCTCTCCGCAAGCGAGGAAATCAAGAAACGCCTGCATCCGGGACAGCTTGTGGTGCTCGAGAGCACTTCCTATCCCGGTACCACCGAAGAGCTCATCCGGCCGGCAATGGAGCAAACCGGCCTCAAGGCCGGCAAAGATTTCTACCTCGCTTTCAGCCCCGAGCGGATCGATCCCGGAAACACGGTCTATACGATCCGCAACACGCCCAAAGTGATCGGAGGCTGTACGCAGCAGTGCCTCAAGCATGCCACAGCATACTATTCCCAGATCGTGGAGAAAGTTGTCCCGGTCTCCAGCAGCGACACAGCCGAAATGGTCAAGCTGCTGGAAAACACTTTCCGCTCGGTGAATATTGCCCTGGTCAACGAAGTTGCCCTGATGTGCGATGTCCTGGGTATCAATGTCTGGGAGGTGATCGGGGCCGCAGCCAGCAAGCCGTTCGGATACATGAGGTTCGATCCAGGCCCGGGTCTCGGCGGGCATTGCATCCCCATCGATCCGCATTACCTGTCCTGGAAGCTGAAAAGCCTCAATTACTACGCACGCTTTATCGAGTTGGCCGGCGAGATCAATTCCAGCATGCCGGCTTACGTGGTGAGCAAAGTCAGCGATGCGCTCAACAGCATCCAGCGCAGTGTGAAAGGCTCCAGGATTCTCGTGTTGGGTATTGCCTACAAGAAAGATATCGACGACATTCGCGAGTCCCCGGCCTTGGATGTGGTGAAACTCCTTCAGCTCAAAGGCGGCGAGGTGCTTTTCTCCGATCCTTTCGTCCAGGAGTTCAAGATGAACGGCAAGGTTCTCACCAGCCAGCCACTGACGCCTGATCTTGTCAGAAACTCGCATTGTGCCGTGGTTACTACTGACCATACGGCTTTCGATTACGAGATGGTTCTGGAGAACGCGACGAAGATTGTCGATACCCGCAATGCATTCGGTTCACGCGGCCTTGAATCAGAGAAAATAATTCATCTGTAAAGAGAAGCACGCCTGAAAGGGAGGATAAGTGGGCCACAATTTTATTGATAAGATTATTACAGCCAGCCCGGAAGCCCAGTTCATTCTGCTGATTCTGGGTGTGCTCTCCGTAATGAGCTGGATGATAATGGGCGTGAAATATTTCAATGTGCGCAAGGCCGAGCGCGAGATGACGGTTTTTTTCGCACGCTTTCGCAAGGCCCGCGACCTGGAGCAGATTCATGAAGCCGGCAGGGAGATGGTCAAGTCTCCGATAGCCGCTCTGGTTAACGTGGCGGTGCAGGAGGTCAGGCAGCTTCGCAGGCTGATTGCCAAACACGATGCAGGCAAGCTCTCATTCGACTCCACGCTCATGATGCGCGACAGCCTTCTGATGGCTATGGAACGCACCGTTGCCGAGCAGGGCGAACAGCTTCGCAGCTATCTCGTGTTTCTCGCCATTACCACCATGGTAAGTCCTTTTCTCGGACTTCTGGGCACGGTCTGGGGCATTATGGTCGCCTTTCTGGATATTGCAGCCAGGGGTTCGGCTAATATCTCGGTCGTGGCCCCCGGGATCGCCGATGCGCTGATAACCACCATCGTTGGTCTGGCAGTGGCTATTCCGGCTGTGGTCGGCTATAACTATCTGTCCAACCGTATCAGGCGAATCATGGACAAATGCAACAACTTCTCGCTCGAGCTGACTGGAATAATCTATAAAAGCAGTTTGAACCTTTGAACCGGCTCGCGGTTATTATTAACAGGTGAGCCGGAGCTCTAGCGCCTGGATGCTTCCATAACGGTCAATCGGGGTTTGCCGATGCCAAGATTCATAAAAAGTTCTGAAGACCCGCTGATGAACGAGATCAACGTAACCTCGCTTGTCGATGTGGTTCTCACCCTGCTTATCATGTTCATGATCTCTACCCCGCTTTTTCAGGGCGGCCTAGAAGTGGCCCTGCCCAAGACACAGGTCAGGCAGACCTTTGATACGGAACGGCTCGTGGTTACGATAAGCAAGAACAAAGGCATCTTCCTGAACGACGAACATGTAACCGAAGAAGAGCTGCCCGATAAACTGGCCGAGTATTACCAGAACAGCAAAATCAAGGGCGCCTACCTGCGAGCGGATGGAGATATCGCTTACCGTAACGTAACCATGATCCTTTCGCTGATTAATCAGGCCGGGTTCGAATCGCTGGGTCTGGTTACCGAGCCTACGGAAGACCTTACGCTCCGGCGCTAGCTCGCACGTTCCCCAAGGGCGGCTCCCGGGGGAGGGGATGATGCGGAAAGCTTTTATCATATCGCTGTCAGGGCATATCCTGATTCTCTTTTCCCTGTGGTCTTCGTGCGGGAAAAAGGTCAGCTACATAGATATTCCGCAGATCTACGAGGTGGAGCTGATCGCCATGCCGCAGATCGAGGAGCCGCCGCCTGAGGAGCCGGTGCCGGATGTGGACGTGGAGACTATCCCGCCGCCGCCGGAAGAGAAGAAGAAGATCAAGCCCAAGAAAAAAGAAACAGAGCCAAAGCAGAAAGAACAGCAGAAACAGGCGATAGGCTCTCAGCAACAGCAATCCAGCGCAACTGTCCGCTCAGACGAGCTTTTCGAGTTCCCCTGGTACCTGAGGCTGATGACTGATAAAATCAGCCGCAACTGGCGCAATCCCTACCGGGGAGAAGAGGAATCCGTGCTGTGCACGATCTATTTCAGGATTATTAAAAATGGTACTGTAAACGGGATGAGACTGGAAAAATCAAGCGGCATCTCAGCTTTTGACCGTGCGGCCCTGCGTGCAGTGGCAAGCTCGAGTCCTCTGCCTCACTTGCCGCCGGATTACGCTGAACCGCACCTCACAGTTCACTTAGACTTCGAATACAGGAAAAAATGACTGGTAAATCGCTCCCTGGATACAGGTTTCAGGCCTTTCTGCTGCTCTGCCTTTGCATCTCGAACCTGCCCCTTTTTGCCCAAGCCCCCCCCGGCGACCTTTCTGCAGGCGAGGTCTATACCCGGATTACCACCAGCCGGATACACAAGTACAAAACCGTGGTCGCTAATATGCCGGTCGAGGGTACCGGCCTTGCCGACAGTGTTGCCGCCCTGCAGCGGATCAGGGAGGTGATGACCGCCGATCTCGATTTCAGCCTGCGTTTCGACATGCTCAACCAGCGTATCGATGAGCTGAGTATTGCAGCCCTGAATTCGGCCAAGGGTGCGGTGGATTTCAAGGGCTGGCAGACCACCGGAGCGGAATATCTGGTGGCCGGCTCTTTTTTCCCCCTCGACAGGAATATCAACGCCGAGATCCGGGTCTACGATTTGGGCCTGGAAGATCTGGTGTTCTTGAAAAACTACGATGTCGATTTAGACAATTATCGCCGGCTGGCTCACCGCATCTCGGACGATATAGTGCTCAATGTCACCGGAGACAGGGGGGTGGCCTCTACCCTCATTGCCTTTATCAGGGAAACCACCAGCCAGCAGAGCGAAGTTTTTGCCTGCGATTACGACGGGTACAACCTGGTCCAGGTGACACGGGACAGCTCAGTCGCCAGGCTGCCCTCCTGGAATCCGGACGGAACTAAAATCGCCTATACTTCCTACAAGGGGAACGTGGATCTTTATACCGTGGAACTGGAAACCGGGAAAACAGGGATTCTACAGGCGGCCCGGGGAGTGGACATGGCGGCGAGCTGGTGCGAGCGCAACGGTTTTCTGGCCTTTTCATGCGGGTTCAGCGGCAACCAGGAGATATATTTTCTGCGACCCGGCGAGGCCAAACTTCAGCGGCTCACTTTCAGCTATGCCACCGACACGGAGCCCTCGTGGTCTCCCAACGGCGAGGAAATCACTTTCTGGAGCGACCGGGCAGGCAATCCCCACGTGTTTGTCATGGGTGCCGACGGCCTTAACGTGCGAAGGCTCACTTTCGAGAGCCGCAATACAACGCCAAGCTGGAGACCCCTGCCTTACGGGGACAAGATCCTGATGACCAGTGAGATCAAGGGCGTGTTCCAGATCGCGATTATCGATACCAACGGCGACAACTTTATCCAGCTTACCACCGAGGGCGAGAACCGCCACCCCTGCTGGAGCCCGGACGGATTGCATATCGTGTTCGCTTCCAACCGGCGCGGAGGCTACGGGAGTTATGAGGTCTATACGATGGACTGGGACGGCAATTCCCAGCGGCCGTTGAACCAGACTTTTCGCCCCGGAAAAGAACCCTCCTGGTCCCCTTTTCTTCTCAGGTGAGCAGATATATTCCGGCACCGGATTGATTGATGCATAAATTCTTTTGTAAAAAAGTGTTTGATTTTTTTCACAGGGCATTTTATCTTGACAAGAGCCGATATTCGTGTATAATCATACGTACGTTTCACGCACATTTCCTTTTATATCAACAATTCCAGCATGGGGAATTAATTCTGGAATAATTTTCCGTTTACTGTTCCTGCCAAACCTCTAATTCAGGGGGTGTTTTGTGAAAAAGAATTTTCTGGTTTTTCCGCTTGCAGTATTTGTTCTGGTTATAATTGCCCTTGGCTGCCACAAGAAGGAAGCACCGCCCCCTCCACCCCCTCCGCCGCCTGTTGTGGAAAAGAAGCCGGAGCCGCCCAAGGTCGACAGCACTGCGATCTGGGCACGGCAGCGTGCTGAGAAGCTTGCGAAAGCCAAAAGTGAAATCCAAGCCAGGAGAATCCATTTCGATTTCGATAAGAGTGACATCAAACCCGAATTCCGTCCGGTGCTGATGGAAATCGCCGATATTATGAAAGAGTTTTCTGCGATCAGCCTCAGAATCGAGGGGCACTGCGACGAAAGAGGTACCGAGGCCTATAACCTGGCTCTCGGTGAACGCCGGGCAAATTCGGCCAGACAGTTCCTGATCGATTCAGGCGTGTCCGGAGGCCGGATTGATTCAAAGAGTTGGGGCGAGGTGAGACCGGCAGCCACGGGCCATAACGAGGATGCCTGGTCGCAGAACAGAAGAGACGAGTTTATCGTCACGAATTAAATCGCAATCGGGTTCGATTTAGTTTATCGCTCAGAAAGAGAAGCCCGGCGAAAAAGGCCGGCTCGATCATCAAAGCCTCTTTCGCTGTTTCCACTCCGCGGTGGGTTGAATTGTGCGATCCACCATCCGCTTCAGCCTCGATTGGGCGCCGTAACATCGGCGCCCAATCCTTCTATTAGGGCTGGATATTCATGCAAAAGCCAATCAAAAAAAGACCGGGTTGGCTCATGGTTTTTAATCTCTGCGTGGGCCTTTGCCCGGCTGTGTTGCTTTTGGGCCTGGCAGCCTTTCTTTCTGGCTGCGGGGGAGCCGCGACCGAACAGATAGAACTTCTGCGCGCAGATGTTTTCTCCCTCAAGCAGGACCAGCGCCAGCTGAACCATCGGATTACGGCACTCGACAGCCTGATCCGCCAGAAAGTCCACGCGCTGGATAATTTCAACGCCGACTTCGGCACGGACATGCGCTCACTGAATCAGCGCCTCGCGGTTATTGAGCAGCGATTGGCTGATACAGAGGGGCGGCTTTTACATTTGCAAGGCAGGGTGTCTGCAGCGGCGGCTCTGGCACCTCCTGACGATGGACAGGACCAGTCCGAAAAGGCTCAGCAGCAGAAAGTGAGCTCGACGGAAATATTCGATATCGCTTATAAGGACTATAACAGTTCCAAACACCAACTGGCTATCGAGGGATTCGGCGATTTTATCGAGCGTTTCCCTGATAACCCCATGGCCGCGGAAGCTCTGTTTTATATCGGCAGCAGCTATCAGGCTCTGAAACAGTACGAAAAGGCGATAGAAAGCTATAAGGCTCTAGCGGAAAAGTTTCAGGATTCACCTCAACACCCCGATGCATTGGTCAGGATCGGAGACTGCTGGATCAAACTCGGCCAGAAATCCAGAGCCGAGTTATACTACGAATCGGTGATTCAAAGGTTTCCCGATTCTGATGCCGCTGCTCATGCCCGCGCCAGATTGAATCCGTAAAGATGAAATGTCCATACTGTAGTTACCTTGATAGCAGAGTTGTGGACTCACGGTCGGTGAAAGATGGTTTACTGATCCGGCGCCGGCGTGAGTGCGCAAAATGCAAAAGAAGGTTCACCACTTACGAATACGTGGAAAAGACCCCACTGATGGTGGCCAAGAGCGATGGACGCCGGGAGCCGTATAACCGGGAAAAGCTCAAGATGGGCCTGATTACCGCCTGCAAGAAACGCCCGGTTCGGATGGATGAAATCGACAGTTTGATCCTTGCGGTGGAAAAGGTGATCGACAGCTTGAATGCAAGCGAGGTGCCCAGCAAGTTCCTTGGCGAAGAAGTGGTTAAGCTGCTCAAAGAGCTCGACCCGGTTGCCTACGTGCGTTTCGCCTCTGTCTATTACCGGTTTGAGGCTGTTTCTGAGTTCGAGAAAAGAATAAAAGAGTTGGTTCCGGAAGAAGACAAAAAATAGAAGCGGGTCGAATGTCTAAAGAAATGACTTTCAAGGGTGGAGTGCATCCACCCGAATCCAAATCTGCAACTTCCGATAAGCCGATAAAAACCCTGGGTTTGCCGGACAAGGTGGTCCTTCCCCTTCAACAGCATATCGGCGCCCCGCTGGAGGTTGCGGTCGAACCCGGAGATAAGGTCAAGGTCGGCTCGATTATTGCCAAACCTACCGGTTTTGTCAGCATCCCCCTTCATGCATCCATTTCCGGCGAAGTGAAATCGGTCTCCGATCAGATGCATCCGACCGGTGTGGCAATGCCGGCTGTCTTGATCCAGAGCGACGGGGAGGACACCTGGGAAGAGCTGGAAGCAGCCAGACGGAAGCCTCACGAACTGTCTGATGACGAGCTCAAACAGATAATCAGGGATGCAGGTATCGTGGGACTGGGCGGCGCTGCCTTTCCGACCCATGTCAAGCTTTCCCCCCCGGCAGGAAAAACAATCGACACTTTCATTCTCAACGGCTCCGAGTGCGAGCCCTATCTCACCGCAGACCACCGACAGATGCTCGAGCGAAAGGAAGAGCTGATCCAGGGTGTCAGCATGCTTGTGAAGATATTGGGTAACAGCAGGACGATAATCGCTATCGAGCGCAACAAACCCGACGTGATAGAAACTCTCCGGGAGCTTTGCGGCAAAGAGGAGAATTTCGAAGTAGTCGGACTGAAAACAAAATATCCCCAGGGCGGCGAGAAACAGCTTATCGAGGCCTTGACCGGCCGGGAAGTGCCGAGTGGCGGCCTGCCCATGGATGTAGGGTGCCTGGTGCAGAACGTTTCCACAGTGCTGGCTGTTTTCGATGCAGTCACGCAAGGCCTGCCGCTGGTTGAAAAGGTGGTTACCCTCACGGGTTCCGCGGTGAAAAATCCCGGAAACTACAAGGTCCGGGTGGGCACGTTGGTAGAGGATCTGATCAAAGAGGTCGAGGGTGAGGTTCCCGAAAACCTGGGTAAAGTGATTATGGGAGGCCCCATGATGGGCATTTCCCTTCCAGCACTGGATGTTCCGGTTCTGAAAGGAACCAACGGCCTGGTGCTGTTGGCTGAGCCGGTGCCGGAAAACCTCCACCAGCCCTGTATCCGCTGCGGAAGTTGCGTGGATGCATGCCCTACGCGGCTCATGCCCTGCGAACTGGCTCTTTTTGCCGAAAACGAACAATGGGATAAATGCCGCGAGTACTCTGTGAAAGATTGTATCGAATGCGGCTCTTGCAGCTATGTCTGCCCGGCGGGACGTGATCTGGTTCAACTGATTCGCTACGGCAAGTATAAAGTGATCAGCGAGGAGCAAAAGAAAAAAAAGTGATTCGCTGATTTTTTTATTGCGTTTGATCGAAATGCTGTACTTTTAATAATAATTGCAGGCAGAGGAAAAAATCCTGTTCTGCTTTAAATTAAGCGTGATTTAAAAGCTATGACATTAAGAGTTTCCAGTTCACCGCATATCTACACCACTGAATCTATTCCCAGGATAATGCTGTCAGTGGTGATTTCGATGGTTCCGGCTGCTGCCGGCGCGGTTTATTTTTTCGGGACCCATGCCCTTGTTTTGATCGTTCTGGCAGTGGCTTCCTCAGTGGGTACAGAGGCCGTCTGCCGGAAATTGCGAGGCGTGCCGGTGACAGTGGGTGACTATTCGGCCGCTGTGACCGGGGTCCTGCTGGCTTTCAACCTGCCGGCGAACGCTCCCTGGTGGATGGCCGTTCTGGGCGGTGCTTTCGCGATTGCCATTGTCAAGGAGCTTTTCGGCGGGATCGGTTTTAATATCTGGAACCCGGCGCTGGCCGCCAGGGCCTTTCTGCTCGCTTCCTGGCCCACGAGCATGATCTCGAGCACGGGATTTCCCGCGCCTCGCGGAGGAAACCTCAGCGGCGTGGAGCTTGACGGCATTACCCAGGCCACCCCGCTTCAGCTTATTAAAAATTCGGTCGCCCCTGTATTCGACACAGCCCAGTCGGCTTCGGCCGCTCAGATTGAGAATGCCCGCAGCATACTGGAACAGATGGCGAGTGCAGATTACTACGGGGCGCTTTTTTGGGGCAGGGTCGGCGGTGTGATCGGCGAGACCTCGGCTGCCCTGCTGATCCTCGGCGCAATTTTCCTGCTGGCCAGGGGTTATATCGACTGGCGGGTGCCTGTGGGTTATATTGGTACCGTGGCTGTGCTGGCGTGGGTTTTCGGCGGCCCGGACGGATATTTTACCGGTAATGTGATCTTTCACGTTCTCAGCGGCGGACTTTTGCTCGGTGCATTTTTCATGGCCACGGACATGGTCACCTCGCCGGTTACCCGCAAGGGGAAATGGATTTTTGCCGTGGGCTGCGGAGTGTTCACTATGTTGATCCGGATCAAGGGGGGCTATCCCGAGGGGGTGTCCTATGCGATCCTGCTGATGAACACTGCTACGCCTCTGATCGATCTCTACACCAAGCCGAAGATTTACGGAGGAAGCTGACTGTGGGAGAGATTGTCAGATTAGCGGGAGTGCTCACCCTGATTACCGGGATCGCAGCCACAGCGCTTTCCAACGTTTACATGCTGGCTCGGGACAGGATTGCACAGGTAGAAAGCGCCCGGGAGGAGGAAGCCAGACGCACCGCTTTGCCGCAGGCGGCGGTTTTCAGCGCCGATACCACAGCGGAAGGGTTCGTTTTCTACCGCGGCTGGGCGGACAGTACCGCAGCCGGTGAGCCGGTAGGATATATTACACTGGCTCTGGGCAAGGGCTATTCCAGCCGGGTCCGCACGATGGTCGGCGTGGACCGGGAAATGAAAATAACCGGTATCAAGATCGCTTTTCAGCAGGAAACACCGGGCCTGGGCACCCGGATCGAAGAGGTGCGCAGAGGGGATAAAACCCCCTGGTTCCAGGAACAGTTCAGGGGCAAGACCCGGGAATATCTCGAGGTTGTCCGCACGGCCGATCCGGAGAGAATCGAGGCGATTACCGGAGCCACGATCAGCTCGGAAGCCGTAACCAGCTCGGTGCGCAAAGCGGTCGAACAACTGGAGCAGGTTATCCGGTAAAACAGCAAGGAGCTTAAATTGTCGGCCTGGAAAATATTTATCAGAGGGCTATGGGAGGAGGTTCCGCTCTTCAGGCTGGTCCTCGGCCTGTGCCCGGCCCTGGCGGTGACCACCTCCCTGATAAACGGCCTGGGAATGGGTCTGGCCACCACGAGCGTTCTTCTGGGTTCCAACTTCGTGGTTTCACTGGTTCGCAAAAGAATACCGGCAAAGATACGGATACCCTCTTTTATCGTAATTATTGCCAGTTTCGTTACCATTGTGGACCTGATGATGCACGGTTTTACACCTGAATTGCATAGGGCGCTGGGAATTTTTATCCCGCTTATCGTGGTCAACTGCCTTATTCTGGGAAGAGCGGAAGCTTTTGCCAGCAAGAACAACCTCGGCAGATCTCTTCTGGATGGCGCAGGCATGGGACTCGGTTTCACCCTGGCGCTTTGCCTTCTCGGCGCGGTGCGCGAGATCCTTGGCTCGGGTGCTATCGGCGGGTTCCCTGTAGCTCCAGAAAGCTATCGCCCTGTTTTGCTTTTTATCCTGCCGCCCGGAGGCTTCATCGTCTTCGGCTTGTTGCTCGCAGGCTTTAATCTGCTGGATTCGAAAAGAGGCGGGGAATGAATTTCGATTCGCTGTTCCTGATAATAATCAGCACGATTTTTATCAATAATTTCGTGCTCTCGCGCTTTCTCGGTCTCTGCCCGTTTCTGGGGGTGAGCCGGAACCTGGACAGCGCTTTCGGCATGGGCATGGCTGTTATTTTCGTGATGACCATCGCTTCTTTTGTCACTTGGCCGATCTACCACCTGGTGCTGGTTCCATTCGGTATTACCTACCTTCGCACCATAGTTTTCATCCTCGTGATCGCCAGCCTGGTACAGTTTGTCGAGATGGTGTTGAACAAAGCCGCCCCTGCGCTCTACCAGGCGCTTGGCATATTCCTGCCGCTGATCACAACCAACTGCGCCATCCTCGGTGTGGCGGTGCTCAATATCGATGATGAGCTGACATTGATCGAGGCCCTGGTGCAGGGTCTCTCCGCCGGAATCGGCTTTACCCTGGCCCTGGTTTTGATGGCCGGGATCAGGCAGCGCCTTGAACTGGGAAAGGTCCCCGAAAGCCTGCGCGGTGTGCCGATTGCACTGGTCTGCGCGGGGCTGATGTCGATCGCTTTCCTGGGTTTCGCAGGTTTCTCGATCAAGTAACCAGAATGAGGCACTAATGGCTGAGAAAGAAAAGAATCATATGCCGATGGAACCATCTTTCCTGACAGTTGTAATGATGTTAAGCGGCAGTGCGATAGGCTATCTTGAGGCGGCCGGTAAGAAAGAGCTGGAGAATAAAAGAGTTGAAAACCTCGAGCTGGCGCGCTTCACTATCGACCTTCTCGATGTGCTCGACGCCAAAACCAAGGGCAACCTGAGCGAGGAAGAAAACCAGATCCTGCAGAAATCTCTGGCCGACTTGCGGTTGTTTTACGTGAAAACCGCCGGGTGAGATAAGCTGATTTCTCCCGTAACAGAAAAGGTCTGCGAATAATAGCTGCTTCGGTCTTTTCTATTTTAACTTTCTTTGTTATATTAAGGCTCGGTCTACTGATATTATGACCTGTTCCGGTTCCTCCTTCCCATGTTAAGGAGGAATTTTTTTAATTTTCTTGCACGGTAAAATACTCGCATGAAATCAGTTTTGAAAAAAACGCACAGAGTGCATGATCTTAACAATCGCAGCTACCTGCCGGCTTTTTTTCTCCTCCTGGTTCTGGCCGTTTTGAGCGGTTGCTCGGAATCCACCCAGAACACGGCCGGGTTCGTTCTGATTCCCTCCGAATTTATCGGTGGACTGCCGCAGGAGAAAGAATTCCGCCAGGCTCTCGAAATAGAAGAGGTCGCCAGCGCGCCGCTCAACAAAGGCGATATGTCCCGGGTTTTCGTGGGACGCAGAAATGATTTCGTGATGAGTGCCGTGCTCGATTTCCACATCGATCTGCCCGAGGATGCGCAAGTTGTCTCCGGTGTGCTCTACCTCTATGTTTTGGGTACTAGTGGAGAACTGCCGATCAATCTCTCGGTGCACCTGCTGGAAAGCAATTTCGAAGAACTGGAGGTGACCTACCTGAACTCCTCGGATAGCCGACCCTGGAGTACTCCAGGCGGCGATTTCGGCAGCGAGCCGATCGGTCAGGCCTCTTTCGAAGGCGGAATGCTCGATACGGTTGCCGTGGAGCTGGATGAGGAGGCCTTGAACGATTACCTGTCCACCGGCGTGATAGACCTGCCCTTTATTGTCCTGGCGGACAATCAGGATTCCTACCTGGGCCTGATCGCCAGGGAGTACTACGAGAGTCAGCCTGTGGCCTCGCGGCTGGATCTGACTTACAAGCTGAGCGGCGGAACCACTCAGAGCCTGCTCGAGCGCAGGGCGTTGAAAGACGCCACTATTACCCGGTTCGACGGCGCCGAAGGCGTGCCCGGTTTCCTCAAAGTCGGAGAGCTTCCCTCAAGCCAGATCTTTTTCGCCTATGATCTGAGCGCCTTACCCGCCCTGGCCACGGTAAATCAAGCGCAGCTTCATCTCCGGATCGCCGGAGGGGCGATTGTGGACAGTTTCCATGTGGCCGCGCACGTGGCCCATGAATTGGCGTTCGTTCCACCGGATGAGCTTTACTTCGGCAATGTGTATGGGGTGGGCACGGCTGACACCTCTATCGTAATGGATGTCACCCTGGCCCTTCAAAAATTGATCCTGGAGGATCCTGAATACACGGGCCGGAATTATATTGTCCTTTCGAGTATGAGCAGGATCAACGTTGCCGGTTTCCTGGAGATTTATCCGCCCGGAGCGCAGGATATCCGGTTGAGGCCGTATCTCAAACTGATCTATACGGATGCACCCCAGGCAGCGAAACCGGGGAAATGAATATCGTTCACTCACTAGCTGGCGGCTTTTGCGATGCGGAAACTTTCTGAGCAGATTATTTATTGCATTTTAGAACACGGAACGGCCCGGGCGCTGGCGGTTGCGCTGGTTTTTTTGAGTTCAACTGCCGGCCACCTTCATGCTGACTCCATGTTTGCCGCGCCGCATCTCGGTATTCCGGTGAGTCAGGGGGATGCCAGAAGCCGCGCGCTGGGAGGAATCAGCGTGGCGATGCCCGGGGAGAATTTTACTTTCAGCAATCCGGCCCGCACGGTAAATTTCTGGCGCGCAGGTTTCAATGGTGTAATAGCGCAGGATTACCGCTCGCTGAAAGAAGGCGGTGGAGAGGCTGATCTCCGCTCCACCGAGTTTCTCTCATTCAGGGGGATTTTCCCGAGCTACAAGAAGTTCGTTCTCTCCTGGGGAATCACCCAGTGGAGAGACCTTAATTGGGAATATGCCGACCGCCTGAATATCGATTCTTTTCCGGGTGAGATCAGCAGAAGCCTTTCCTCTGAGGGCGGCCTTTACCTCAGCCGGTTCACCGTTGCCCGCACGGTAGCCCCCAACATTGCTTTCGGCCTGGGAATCGACTGGATGTTCGGCAAAGCGAAAAGAGAGAGGCTGCTTGATTTTTCAACTGAAAACATAGTCAACAACCAGGAGAAATATGAGGACCGCTACTCCTTTATCAGGCCCACCTTCGGCGTATTGACCTCTGTCAAGGGCCTGAACTTGGGGTTCTCGATCTCCATGCCGAAAACGGCGGATGTAGAGGTGAGAAGCAATTTTCTCAGCGGGTATACGAGCAAGGAGACCCTCAGGCTGAAGTATCCGATGTCCTGGAGGCTTGGATTTTCAAAGCGGATAACCCCGCAAAGCCTGATCGGGGCCGACATTGAGTACGAGGGCTGGAATGACAGCGACCTGGAACTTCAACTGCCGGTAACGGCTGCCGGGCAGTGGAAGTACTGTATCGGCTTCGAGCTTTTGCCTTCAGCAGCCGAAAGCCCTCCGCTGTACCGGAAAATCCCCCTTCGGCTGGGTTTTTCCCAGACAACTTACCCCTACAAAATATCCGGCTCCGGCATAACCGAGAGGTCGTTCAGTTTCGGCACCGGCATGTATTTCGCAAAAAGAAACGGGCTGGCGGACATAGCCTTTGAATATCTCAAGCGCAGTACTGATCTGGATAATTACCCGGAGGAGAGCGTTTTCAGGGTCGTATTTTCGCTTTCGGCGTTTGAGAGATGGATTGCCCCTCCGCGCAGAAGATGAGAGACGAATTAGAATACTGTTAGAATACTATTGACAATAAAACCTTTAATTATTAATATTTTAAATCTTTTCTATAAACTGAACAATTGGCAGAATTTTGTCCCTGAAGCATTTACGCAATTTACCGGTAAATGTTTGATTAAAAAAAATCAGAAATTAGGCTTTTGGGGCCTGGGGTAGTAATCAGATGCAAACGTATGCGACAAAAAGTAAGGATATCGAAAGGAAATGGTACCTGGTCGATGCCGAGGACAAGGTCCTGGGGCGTCTGGCCTCGGAGATTGCCCGGCTGCTGATGGGCAAGCACAAGCCCTATGTTGCCCGGCACCTCGATGTCGGCGATTTCATAATCGTGATTAATGCGGAAAAAGTCCGCCTGACCGGCAGGAAACTCGAACAGAAACAATATTTCCGCCACTCGGGATACTCCGGGGGTGCAAAGACTGTCGGTCTGGACAAGATGCTTGCCGAAAAACCCCGGGAAGTTATCCGCCACGCGGTGCGGGGCATGCTGCCGCATAATAGTCTGGGTCGCCAACAACTGAAAAAAATGAAAATATATGCCGGACCTGATCATCCTCACAAGGCCCAGCAACCGGAGCCTTTGGAGATCTAAAGACGAACCGGGCAGTCCTGAAAGTGATACTCCGATCTGGGCAGCCCGTTAGGAGGATACAGCTTGGAAAAGGAAAGTAAAACAGTCCATACGATTGGACGGCGCAAGACCAGTATTGCACGGGTTTATGTTTCGCGCGGCAAGGGCGAATGGGAAATCAACGGCCGGAACATCAGCGAATACTTTTGCCGGCCGGCCCATGTTCAGCTTGTGGAGCAGCCGTTCGTAGCCACCGAAACTCTCGGCCAGTTCAAGGTGAAAGTGAATGTCAGGGGAGGGGGGCATACCGGACAGGCTGGGGCGATAAGACTGGCTCTGGCCCGGGCTCTCGTTGCCATGGATGAATCTCATCGCTCCCTGCTGCGCAGGATGGGCCTGTTGACACGCGATCCACGCATGGTTGAACGTAAAAAATACGGGCAGCCCAAAGCGCGTAAGCGTTTCCAGTTCTCGAAACGTTAATCTGGCAGCGGCAATTGTCCGGTTTATCCGGTTAAACTTTAATATCCGCATTTATTATCAGCTTGCGGAAAATAGTATTTTTTGAAGGAGTCTAGATGGCATTTCCAACCATCCAGAATTTACTGGAATCCGGTGTACATTTCGGTCACCAGACTCGGCGCTGGAACCCGAAAATGAAGAAATTTATATTCGTCGAGCGCAATGGTATCCATATCATTGACCTGAAAAAGACTCTCAACCACCTGAAAAAGGCTTCGGACAAGGTGCGGCAGATTGCGGAAAAGGGCGGAAATATCCTCTTTGTCGGCACCAAGAAGCAACTGCGTGATATTATCAGGGACGAGGCTGTCCGTTGCGGGATGTATTACGTGAACGAACGCTGGCTGGGGGGAATGATCACCAACTTCCAGACCATCAGGAAAAATATCCGCAGACTCAGGGAGCTGGAGAGGATGAGGGACGAGGGCGAGTTCGAGTTGAGAACTAAAAAAGAGGCCTTGTCGCTCCAAAGAGAGATGCTGAAACTTCAGAAGACATTGGACGGGATTAAGCTGCTCGGCGATATCCCCGACGCCATGTTTGTTGTCGATACGCAGAAAGAAAAAATTGCCGTGGCCGAGGCGAACAAGCTGAAAATACCGCTTGTCGCCCTGATCGATACCAACGCCGATCCCGAGAAGATCAACTATCCTGTGGCGGGTAATGACGATGCCATCCGCTCGGTCAAGATGATTACTCAGACTATTGCCGACGCAGTGCTCGAGGGCCGGGCGAAGATGACGGAAAAGATGGAAGCGGAGAAAGAAAAAGAGGGCGAGTTCGAGGAAGCCAAAGTGGAGAGCCCGGCGCGCAAAGAGCGGGAACATCCACGACGCGCCCGTCCCGGCAGACGCCGTCCGCGCAGAAAGAGACCCTCGGAGGAAGTAGCCGCAAAGGGCGCCGGGGAAGGTGCCGCAAAGGCTGTGAAACCTGCCGGCGAGGAGAGAATGAAAAGACCCCCGGATAAGGCGAAAAAACCCTCCGGAGCTCCCAGAAGAGCTGGTGAAAGACCCGGTAAGCCGAAGGAAAAGGTAGCTGCCGGGAAGAAAGACGCCAGCGGCAAGGCTAAACCTGCCGGTGAGGAAAAGAAGAAAGCCGTGAAGGGGAAAGAACCGGCGGAGGCAGCCGGTAAGAAACCCGCCGGCAAAGCTAAAAAAACTGCAACACCGGCAAAGAAAGAAAAAGCGGCCGGGGAGAAAAAATCGGAATAGCCGGGACCTGAAAAGCAAAATCGGTTCCGGAAGAAACTGTTTACCAGGATATTGGATTGATCCCGGCAGGCGGGGAGTCAGACGAATTGGACCGGGATTGAAGCTGTCAAGATTACATGTGAGGAGCGAAAATGGAAGTTACCGCGGCCAGTGTGCAGGCTTTGCGTAAAGCCACAGGTGCCGGTATGATGGATTGCAAAAGAGCGCTTGGCGAAGCTGACGGAGACTCGGAAAAAGCCATTGAAATTCTGCGTAAATCGGGAGCGATGAGAGCTGCCAAGCGGCAGAGTCGGGAAACCCGCGAGGGGCTCGTTCACTCCTATATTCATACAGGCGGAAAGATCGGTGTGCTGGTGGAGCTCAACTGCGAAACGGATTTCGTAGCCCGGACTGATGAGTTCCAGCAGTTGGCCAAGGATATAGCCATGCATATCGCAGCCACCAATCCGGATTTTATCAGCCGGGAAGAAGTTCCGGCTGATTTGGTCGAAAAGGAAAAGGAAATTTACCGTGAGCAGGCTGCTCAGAGCGGCAAACCGGAAAAAGTGCTGGAAAAGATAGCTGAGGGACGCCTGGAAAAATATTATCAGGAAGTTTGCCTGCTGGAGCAGGCTTTTATCAAGAACCCCGATACCTCGGTCGGCCAGTTAGTGCGGGAGACTGCGGCGAAAACCGGTGAGAACACTCAAATCCGGCGTTTTGCCCGCTTCCAGCTAGGTCAGTAGCTTTCTTTGCCTTGATCGGGACAAGGCGTATTGCGCAATGTCCCGGTTCCAACTGCGGCCAGATGATACCCCATGTCCGGCATTAAGTATACCAGAGTTCTTCTCAAACTAAGCGGTGAGGCTCTTTCAGACGAAAGCCGCCAAGGTATTACTCCCTCCTCCCTCGGCCCCCTGTTCGACGACATTCTCAAAATACATAAAATGGGTGTCCAGCTCGGACTGGTTATCGGCGGCGGAAATATCATCCGCGGTACGTTCGCCACAGAGCACGGGATCGACCGGGTGTCGGCAGACTACATGGGCATGCTGGCCACTGTGATCAACGCCCTCGCCGTGCAGAACATTCTCGAAAGCCGGGGGCTGGCTACACGGGTAATGACCGCCATCCGGATGGAGGAGCTTGCCGAGTCCTACATTCGCCGCCGCGCGATCAGACACCTGGAAAAAGGCAGGATCGTCATCTTTGCCGGCGGTACCGGAAACCCGTACTTTTCCACCGATACTGCGGCGGTTCTGCGGGCAATCGAAACTGAAAGCCAGATAATTCTCAAAGCCACCAAAGTCGACGGGATTTACAGCGCGGATCCCGAGATCGAAAAAAAAGCCAAGTTTATCCCCAGATTGACCTACCTCGAAGTTATCCAGAGAGAAATCAGAGTGATGGATACCACCGCAGTTACCCTTTGCATGGACAATAAATTGCCGATTCTGGTATTTAACATGGGAAAGAAGAACGCCCTTTCCCGGATAATTGCCGGCGAAACCATTGGTACTATTGTGGAGGCAAAGTCATGATCGATGTAATATTGAAATCGACCACGCAGAAGATGGAACATGCCGTTGAAGGGATTCGTCATGAACTGGCGGGTATCCGTACCGGCAAGGCGTCACCGGCCCTGATTGAAAACCTCCAGGTTGACGCTTACGGGTCCAAGATGCCGCTGATCCAGCTGGCCACTACCACCGCGCCGGAGCCCAGGCTCCTGGTCATTCAACCCTGGGACAAATCCATAACCGGGGCGGTCATGAAAGCGATCCAGAGTTCGGACCTAGGCCTCACTCCCTTGCATGAAGGCAACATTATCCGGGTGCCGATCCCTCAGCTTAACGAGGAACGCCGCAAAGAATTGGTCCGCCTTGCGCATAAGATCGTCGAGACCGGGCGAATCTCGATCAGGCACTCCCGCAAGGAGGCCAACGACCAGTTGAAAGAAGCCGAAAAAGGACATCAGATCTCAGAGGATGAGGCACATCGCAGCATGGATGAAGTGCAGAAATTGACAGATAAGTTTATCGAAGGGATGGATGAAGTGCTGAAAACCAAAGAAAGCGAGATCATGGAGATTTAAACCCGGATAGAGCCGGTTATGATGTAAAAAAGCTGATTAACGGGCACAGGGCCCCGGAAATGAACTTTCCGGGGATTTTTTTGGCTGCCTGGGGGCTCCTCCGGGACTTCAGCTATTGCCATCATAACGCTTTAATGATAACTTTATTATGCAAGAAAATGAATCAGTCTTTCGAGATAAACCCCTGCTGGTAAACTGATAATGACCGAATCCGAACTTAAAGCACTGATTGTCGGCAACGGCAACATACCCAGACACATTGCAATAATCATGGACGGCAACGGCAGGTGGGCCCAGATGCGTGGTAAACCCAGAGTTTTCGGCCATCAACGCGGTATGAATGCGGTCAGAGCCGTGGTCGAGGGCTGCCGGGAGCTGGGCTGCGATGCCCTTACGCTGTTCGCTTTCAGCGAGGAGAATTGGAAACGGCCCCGCAGTGAAGTGAAAGTCCTGATGCGCCTGCTGCGCAAATACATAGAAAAAGAACGGGAAGAACTCAGAAAAAACGGGATCCGGCTAAAATGTCTGGGCCGGCTCAGCAAAATAGATCCGGAACCGCGCAGGGCCATAGAAGAAGCAGAGACCTATACTGCGGATTGCAGCGACATGGTATTGAATCTTGCAATCAGCTACGGTAGCCGGAGTGAAATAGTAGATGCGGCCCGGCATCTTTGCCGGGAGGCCGCCGCGGGCAGGCTCGATCCGGAAAGCGTGGATGAATCTACCGTGGAAGCAGCTCTTTACACCGCCGGTATTCCAGATCCCGATCTGTTGATCCGAACCAGCGGTGAAATGAGGATCAGCAATTTCCTGCTCTGGCAGATCGCCTATACTGAAATCTTTATCACTCCTATACTCTGGCCGGATTTTACCAAAAAGGACCTTTTCGAGGCGATTGGTGAATTCCAGAAGCGCGACCGCCGGTTCGGCAGTGTGAAAAGCAAAAAATAGCGCAACTCAGGTGAAAAAATTAAAAGTGAAAGGCTTGAGGATGAAGTGGGGGAGGACCGTCCGGTGAACCTGCTTAAACGGTGTCTGGTCGCTGCAGTGGGCATACCGGCAATCTATCTGCTTATCCGCCTCGGTTCCTGGTATGTTTTGTCGATTGTGGTAGCTCAGGCCGGGCTGGCAGCAGGCGAGTTCTATTCGATGGCCCGGCGGAAAGGCTTGAGTCCCCTTGTAGGGCTGGGAACCTTTCTGGCCGCTGCTATGCCTTTCTTCGCCTTCCAGGCTCTCGTATCACAAAACTTCGTCTGGATTACCTCCGCGGTTTCCCTTACCCTGCTGGCTGTCGCTGCGGCTGCGCTGATCGGCTCTCAGCAGGTACAGGGCGCTATTGCACGCATCTCGGTTACAGCCTTCGGCCCACTTTATTTCGGCGCTCTGTTCTCCACCCAGTTGCTGCTGCGTCTCGATCCGGCTTATCCTGATATGGCGGGAGTGAACTGGCTTTTCCTGGCCTATCTGCTTACCTGGGCGGTTGATACGGGAAGCTACCTCAGCGGCAGGTTATTCGGCCGCCGCAAGCTGAACCCGGCCCTTAGCCCTGGCAAAACCTGTGAGGGAGCAATCGGCGGCCTGCTCTTTGCCATCGCTGCATCCTGTTTGCTGGGAGTCGTCTGGATGGGGCTTTTCGGCTGGATCCAGGCGGTGGCTTACGGGATCCTGATCGGGATTGCCGCTCCGGTGGGAGATCTGGTCGTTTCGGTTTTTAAAAGGGATTCCGGGATTAAAGACTCCTCGAAACTGATCCCGGGACACGGAGGAGTGCTCGATCGCTTCGACAGCCTCCTTTTTACCGTGCCGGTAAGCGTCATTTTTCGTTTATTTGTCACTTTGGTGTAGTCGCCATGTCCAAGTCAGTCTGCATACTCGGTGCCACAGGTTCGATTGGCGAGAACACTCTGGCCGTGCTTAAGGAGTTGGGCTCCCGTTTCAGAGTCGTGTCCCTGGCAGCCCACAAAAATACCGGCCGCCTGCTCGAGTCGGCCAGGGCGTTCGGAGCAGCCAGGATCTGTCTGGCGGATTGCCCCGCGGCCGAGGCTATCGACAGGCAGAGTCTCGGCGGGATCGAGCTGGGCTGCGGCCAGCAATCACTGGTCGAGCTTGCCGCTGACCCCGAGGTGGATATTGTTGTTAACGCCATGGTCGGCTCAGCCGGCCTGGCTCCGTCGGTTGCAGCGCTCAAGGCAGGCAAGCGGCTCGCCCTGGCCAATAAGGAGTCCCTGGTAATGGCGGGCGCACATCTGATGCAGCTTGCCGGGCTGAAGCCGGGCGCAGAGATCGTTCCGGTGGACAGCGAGCACAGCGCTCTTTTCCAGCTTATCGACTTGAACGACTCCCGGGGTGCCCTGGAGAAAATTATCATTACAGCTTCCGGAGGCCCGTTTAGGGGAAGCGACAGGGACCGGCTGGAAAAAGTCACTTTCGCCGAGAGCCTGAACCACCCCACATGGAGCATGGGACCGAAAATCACCATCGATTCGGCCAGCCTGGCGAACAAGGGCCTGGAGGTCATCGAAGCGCACTTTCTTTTTGCTCTGGGGTACGACAACATAGAGGTTCTCGTGCATCCGCAGTCGATAGTCCACGGGATGGCCGTTTTCCACGACGGCGCGGTGCTGGCGCACATGGGCGTGCCGGACATGCGGATTCCGATCCAGTATGCTCTGACCTATCCCGAGCGCCTGCAGAACAGTATCAGCTCTCCGGATCTGACTGCTGTCGGCGAGCTGGCATTCGAGCCGGTGGACGAAAATAATTTCCCCTGCCTGGCGCTTGCTTACGAGGCCGGCAGGAAAGGGGGCGTCGCCACTGCCGTGTTCAATGCAGCTAACGAGGCTGCAGTGGAGCTTTTCAGCAGGGGCTCGATTGCATTTACCCGGATACCCGATATAATAGAGAACACCCTGGCCGAAGTCAGAGGAGGAGGTGAACCCTCGCTGGAGGAGATTTTTGAGGCAGACAACTGGGCCAGGGAGTTTGCCATGCGGCTGATTGCTTAGAAAAAACCGCCAGATACCTCGAAAGCATGATCTCCGGACAAATCCTGCCGGAGATTCAGGGAATTCCAGGGGCGAGGCTATCACTTGCCCTTTTTCTTTCCGGTCGGGCCGTCGATTCAGCCCGTGATGAAATGCCGGACCGAACAGGCGGTCTGAATGAGAAATCGATAAACTTGCACTGGAGCCTGCAGGGAAATAAATTATGGTTAATTCGTCCCCGACCGGTAATATATTGGAGGGGGCTTAACGATAAAAAAATCGGAGTAGTGTTATGGTTTTTACAATAGCAGTGGCTGTTTTTGTTCTCGGAGTGCTGATATTCTTCCACGAGCTGGGGCATTTTCTGGCAGCCAAACTGGTGGACATTCAGGTGCTGCGGTTCTCGATCGGTTTTGGCAAACCGATCGTTTCCCGCTACTGGGGTGAAACTGAATACTCTCTGTCCTGGGTCCCTTTCGGCGGTTACGTGAAAATGGCCGGGGACGATCCGGCGGAGGGAATCGAGGGTACGGTTGACCAGGAAAAAGTGTCCACAGATCCGGCCCGTCATTTTGAAAACAAAGGGATCTTCCAGCGGTTTTTCGTGATTTCTGCAGGCCCCCTGGCCAATTTTCTGCTCGCCATAATACTCTACCAGGGTATTTTCTTTTTCCAGGGAGTCGATACTTTCTCCACTACGACCGTAGAGACCCTGAGACAGGAGTTGGTCTTTCCGGGAATGGAAAAAATCCGGGACCGGTCGGAAATCCTGAAAGTCAACGGTATCGAGGTGTCCAGTTGGGATGATATAATCGATGAAGTGCTCGATGGCTCCGGCAGCGCTACCGGTTTCGATTTTCTGGATCAGCAGAGCCGCCAACCGTATTCGGTTACGATCCCGACTGACAGTGATTCGCTTCGCAGACAGCTTGTAACTGCCATGATTCCTTTTTCACCGCCCCGTGTGGGCAGCGTTATCCCAGGCAAGCCGGCACATAAAGCGGACCTGGAGCGCGGCGATCTGGTAGTTGAGATAAACGGGGAGCCGATAGGCAGTTGGCACGAAATGACCGGGAAAATCTATGGCAGCGCGGGGGTTCCTCTCACGCTGCTCGTGGAGCGGGACGGCGAAAGGATTCCGATCAAGGTGAAACCGGAGAAAGGCAGTGTTCCCCGGGGTGACGGTACTTTCGAGGAAAGAGGCCTGATCGGGATCGGCCAGTTTTATGAGCGGGTTCAGCTGCCTTTTGCCGAAGCCATTCAGGCCGGGGCAAAGTATACGGTCTATACCACTGTGTTTATCGCAAAGAGCCTGACGAACCTGTTTGCAGGCCTGATAACCAGGCGTGTCTCCTTCGGGGAGGCCAAAGATGTTTTCGGCGGCCCGGTGCTGATCGGGCAGTGGGCCGGGGAGTCGGCGCGCTCGGGCTACCTGTGGAATTTCATGGCCATCCTGAGTATCAATCTGGCGATTCTCAACCTTCTGCCGATCCCGGTACTCGATGGAGGACACCTCCTGTTTTTGCTAATCGAGGTGGTCCGTTTCGGCAGGCCGCTTTCCCCGGTCCAGAGGATGCGGATGATCCAGGTGGGCCTTATCATAGTGTTCGGTCTGATGCTGCTGGCAACAGCCAACGACCTGCGAAGAGTTTTCGGTCTCTAGAACCCTGGTGGCGGCGAAAGTTTTCGGATAACTCCCGATAATAAAAAAGCCTTTCTGAACCGGTTCAGAAAGGCTTTCTTTTTTGCTTATGATGTTGTCGGCTTTTAATCCAGCTCCTCGATCACGAATTTTGCCGGATCAACCGCTTTGTCGCCGATTTCGATCTGATAGTGAAGATGCGGGCCGGTGGTGCGTCCGCTCATTCCGATCAGGCCGATCACGTCACCCCGGCTCACACTCTCTCCCCGCCTGATTTTGATTTCGCTCATGTGGCCGTACTTGCTGACAATCCCGTCCCGATGCTCGATAAATACCGCATTGCCCCAGTAAAGCTCTTTACCGGCGAAAACAACCCTGCCTGATGCTGAGGCCTTGACCGGTGTACCTATCTTGTTGACCAGGTCGATGCCCCTGTGAAAATGCCGTTTCCCTGTGAAAGGAGACATCCTGTAGCCGAATCTGCTGGTCATATACCCCTGGGTCGGCAGGATTGACGGCGTGTAATCCAGGCGTTTTTTCTCCCGCAGGGCGATATCGGACAGCTCTTCGAGCCTTTCTTTCAAACGCTTGACCTGTTCATCGGTTTTCTCGTTCTCATGATTTAAAGACGGAAAGTCAAAAACATCCTCTCCTGCCAGGGTCTCGAGATCGCCTGCCGAAACAGCTTCCAGCTCCTCCCCGCCGCCGATTCCCCTCGGATAGCGCGCTTTCGGGGTTGAACCAGCTTTCTCGGGCAGTATGCCCAGGAAGAAAGATATTTTCTCTTCAAAATTCGTCAGCTCGACAATGCGTCTTTTGATATTCTGCTGTTCAACCGAAAGATCCTGCATTGTTTGCGTATAAGAACTCCTTACGTTGCCCAGATTGTAAAAATTATAAGCAATCGCCACTGATCCGCTCAGAAAAGCAATCGCCAGCAGCAGAAAGGTCGCCTTTATCGCGGAGATTAACTCCAGTCCAAAAGTGCGCGAACGCCCGTCGGCGAAAAATATCATCAAATACATCTTATTTTTCATCGGTCGCTTTTCCTGTATCCGTGTTGAAATGCAAAAGCTGAGAGATCTTATCTTTACTCGCCAGGCAGATGTTCAGCTCGCTTTCAAGTTGCCTCTGCTCCTGGTTGATTTTCGTAAGCTGCTCCTGAATCTGAGTTCTCTCGCTGATCAGCCGCTGATTGTAAATGATACACTGGCTTGCGAGAAAAGTGATTGCAGCGATGAAAACTGTTGCGGCAATGGATATCAGAGTCGGGTTCAGCTTGCGAAGTTTCCCGCTTGTAGTGACGAGGAAATATGATGTCCTGGTCTTGATCCTGGTTCGGCTCATTTTCGGATTCCCGGGTTTTTAATAGCGAAAAAAGCGATTCAATCATATCCGGCAGCGGCAATTTTTCTATTCAAGAATCGTACCAAAGTTATAACTTGACTGTTTATTTAAGTTATAACGGATAATTCAGATTTTACTTTAATTATTTCCTCAACCGGGCAATGGATGACACTCATTGTTCGGATCAGGGCTCAGCCAGAAAAAAGGGATTTACCGCCAAAGCGGTAAATCCCTGGTATATTGGTAGCGGGGGAAGGATTTGAACCTTCGACCTTTGGGTTATGAGCCCAACGAGCTACCTGACTGCTCCACCCCGCGACAAATGTCTAATGAAGCATTCTGTGAAAATTATACTCAAAGTGCCCTGTCATGTCAAGTTTTTTTGCCCTTGTTGCGCAAAAAATCATCATTTAGCCGTTTTTAACGAATCAGATACACTATCCGGACCCTCGGGCAGGATTCGATAGATATATTCCCTCTTGCCGGCCATCCCGAGTTTTTCCCTGGCCACTTTTTCGATGGCCTGCGGGTCATCCTCCAGCATTTTGATCTGATCGGCAAGTGTCTGGTTCTGTATCCGGAGCAGCTCTACCTGATTCGAAAGAGCTTTTTTCTTCTGATAAAGGCCCCAGATGGAGGCTACATTATAGTCTCCTCCGAACAGGACCAGGACGATCAGGGCGCCAAACAGTGTCAGAAGAACCAGTTTTGGCCGTTTTTTCCAGGCAAGGACCTGCATGGCAGTTGTCGTTTGAAAAACGGTCCGTAAAAAGCTTAACGGATATTATAAAAGGCCGATTTACCCAGGAACAGGGCCGCAGCGCCCAGGTCTTCCTCGATACGCAGGAGCTGATTGTACTTACAGATACGGTCCGTGCGGCTGGCTGAGCCGGTTTTGATCTGGCCTGCGTTCACAGCCACGGCCAGGTCGGCAATTGTCGAATCCTCGGTTTCACCGCTGCGGTGGCTGATAACGCATGTATAGCCCGCCTGCTTGGCCATCCGGATTGCATCCAGGGTCTCGGTCAGCGTTCCGATCTGGTTGAGCTTGATCAGGATTGAGTTGGTGCAGCCCTCCCGGATTCCGCGCTCGAGACGTTTGGTGTTGGTCACAAAAAGATCGTCGCCAACGAGCTGGACCTTGTCACCGAGCTCATCTGTCAATATCTTCCAGCCTGCCCAGTCCTCCTCGTCCAGACCGTCCTCGATCGAGATGATCGGGTACTTCTTAACCCAATCCGCCCAGTAAGCTACCATGTCCTCACTGGATTTTACTGACTTGTCGCTCTTCTTGAATACATACTTGCCGTTTTCGTAGAACTCGCTGGCTGCCGGATCGAGGGCAAGCTGTACCTGTTCGCCTGCAATATACCCGGCTTTTTCGATAGCCTCGAGGATTACCTCCACGGCTTCCTCGTTGCTTTTCAGGTCGGGTGCAAAGCCACCCTCGTCGCCGACTCCCGTGTTGTAACCCTTGCCGCTGAGCACTTTTTTGAGGTTATGGAAAATCTCTGCGCCCATGCGCAGGGCCTCGGAGAAACTTTCTGCACCGGTGGGCATCACCATGAATTCCTGAACGTCCACATTATTGGCTGCGTGGCTTCCGCCGTTGAGAATATTCATCATCGGCACGGGCAGCACTTTCGCATTCACCCCGCCGATATACTGGTAAAGGGGGAGCCCGCAGTACTCGGCGGCGGCCTTGGCTGCGGCGAGCGAAACACCCAGGAGAGCGTTCGCCCCGAGCTTGCCCTTGTTCTCGGTCCCATCCAGTTCGATAAGAGTTTTATCGAGCGTGACCTGACAGCAGGCATCCATGCCGATCACCTGCGGTGCTATCTCTTCGTTTACATTCTCTACGGCTTTCTGCACACCCTTGCCCAGGTAGCGCCCCTGGTCGCCGTCCCGAAGTTCCACTGCCTCGAACTCTCCGGTGGAGGCTCCGCTCGGTATAGCGGCCCGGCCAAAAGAATCATCATCCAGCACGACTTCCACTTCAATAGTGGGGTTTCCCCGCGAATCCAGAATTTCCCTTGCGGATATATCAGCGATCATCGACATGAACAAATCCTCCTGAGATATAATTTGAAATTTTCTTTTAATGGCATCAATCGCCTGAATACAGCGTTAGATACAGGTAGAAGTATCTCCGGTGAGCAATCCGGAACGAAAAACGAAACTGAATGCCGGCCCGGACTCAGCGGAAAAGATAAAGCAGTCTCGGTGAGCCGATTACCGAGGCCGGGTTCTGAAGGCGCGTGGCGGTGTCATTTATCAGATCGAGCCATGAGGGACGCCGTTTGCGCAGCCGGACGGTCTTCGGGTTTTCCCCCAGTCCGCACATCCTGCCGGCCGTGTCGATCGCGTCCTGGAAGTCGCCGGTGCGGTCCACCAGGCCGAGATGACAGGCCTGCCTGCCGGAAAAAATCCGGCCGTCGGCAAAGGCAAGTACGCTGTCGCGGCTCAATTGCCGCTCGCTGCTCACCACCTCGACGAACTGGTCGAACACGTCGTCGACCATCTCCTGAAGGATCCCCCGCTCCTTTTCGGTAATTCTCCTGAACGGCGAGCCGATATCCTTGTGCTCGGCGCTTTTTATCACCTCGAAGCCTATCCCGACCTTTTTGAGCACCTCCTGAAAATCCGGAAACTCGATAAGCACGCCGATAGAGCCGGTCAGGCTCCCTGGTGAGGCGAGGATCGAATCGGCCGCGCAGGCGACATAATAGCCCCCTGAGGCGGCCACCGAGCCCATCGAGGCAACCACCGGCTTTTCAGCCTCCTCTCTGAGTTTCACAAGCCCGGCGTAGATTTCCTGGCTCGGGGACACCCCGCCGCCGGGCGAGTTGACTCGCACCACAACCGCACGCACACTTTCATCCTTGCGAAATGCTTTGATCTGCCGAAGAACGGATTCCGGCTCATCGATAATCCCGCTGATCTCCACTATTCCGACCCGCTCGCCGAATGAACCGGCCAGCTTTAAATCCGAGGAGCCGAAAATGGCCACTGCCACAACGGTGAAAATTATTCCCCCTGCAATGACAAAAAAGGCGAGAAAAACTCCGAGAAGCCATTTCTGATTTCTGGTCACGGTAGCGATACTCCTGTTGGACGGTGAAAGGGCAGGTTCATGGAACTGACTCGACCAGGGAAGCTTTGCGCTGTTCGATCAACTGGATGAACCGGCGGAAAAGGTACCAGCTGTCGTGGGGCCCCGCACTGGATTCCGGGTGATACTGCACGGAATAAACCGGCCGGCTCTTATGCCGGAAACCCTCGATTGTCTGGTCGTTGAGATTTATGTGGGTCACTTCGAGATCAGCGCACCCGTCGATCTGCCATTGCCCGTTCTCGTCCTTGTTTCCCTTGATACAAAATCCGTGGTTCTGAGTGGTGACCTCTATTTTGCCGGTAGCGAGATCCATCACCGGGTGGTTGGCCCCGCGATGACCGAATTTGAGCTTGAAACTCTCGCCGCCGAAAGCGAGTCCGAGGATCTGGTGTCCCAGGCAGATACCGAAAATCGGCAACTCCGGCATCTGCTTCAGTATGTCCTTGACTGTCTGTATCAGATACGGCACCCCTTCCGGGTCTCCCGGGCCGTTGGAGAGAAAAAGCCCGTCAGGGTTCAGGCTCTGAATCTGGGCGCTGCTGTAGGAAGCCGGAACCACGATTATCTTGCAGTCGAAATAGGAGAGGACCCGCAACATGTTGAGCTTGATTCCGCAATCGATAGCCACCACGTAATGTTTCCCGTTGTTCTCCTCCGGCTGCCGGCTCAGAAGATCCTCCGGCCTGTCAGGAGTATAGATATAGTAGTCCGCGGGCGATTCGGGCTCGGCGCCGGGCCGGAAAATGAAACTTTTATCGATGGTGACATTTTTCACGAGGTCCCGGCCCACAAGCCCCGGGTACTTGTATAGCTTGTTCATCAGTGATTCGTAGTTGAAATCTGTGGTGGAGATGATTCCTTTCATCGCGCCCTTTTCCCTGATATGAAGAGTCAGCGCACGCGTATCGATTCCCTCGATTCCGACAACCCCTGACTCGCGAAGATAATCCTCCAGGCTCTGGGTCGCCCGCCAACTGGAGTAGCGGGCTGCGTTCTCCCGTACCACGAATCCCTCGACCTGGATTCTCGAGCTTTCGATATCAGTCGGATTAACCCCCGTGTTGCCGATATGAGGATAGGTCATGGTAACGATCTGGCTGTTGTAGGATGGATCGCAGAGAATCTCCTGGTAGCCGGTCATACTGGTATTGAAAACCACTTCTCCGACAGCCTCGCCCTCGGCCCCGAAAGAGTTGCCTTGGAAAGTGCGGCCATCCTCGATAACAAGCACGGCTCGCTTGCTTTGTCTCTTGACTCTAGCCATAAATTGCCGTTTCAGCTCAAAATCAGCATTTCGGGTCAGTAGATTGGAGGAAAACTCAAGCCTTAAAAATATAAACGGCTAACCGTTTGCGGTCAATACCTTTAACCGCCGCAAAAATGCTAAGATAAAGCAACTTATTAATTTATGAGATACCGGGCAATCAGGCTTCGGACTGCATTTTGAACCCTTTCGGTTAATATTAGCTCCGCTATACTTGGAGATGCCCCCGGCGCTCTGTGAAAAGTATCTGACCGGCAGGGGCTGTTTTGCAGCCGGTGGTGCTGTTGACAGGAATGTCTTTAACTTTTTCTTGACAATACTGTTGCAACCTTATATTGTTAAAAACTTAATAGTAGCTTTGAATCAGCAGCACCTTTAGTTCGTTCAAGGATAATTCCAGAATGTTATCTGACCTCTTAAAGCTTTCTTCTCTGCGTTGCATACTCCGGCGTTTCAGCCTGATTCAGAGCATCTGTCTGTCTACCGCTTTGATTCTTTTGAGCATTTTGATTATTCTTCCCGTATCTGTAGGGGAAGGCTCCGGCTTGATTTTGCTTGGCCGATAACAGCCGCGAGCCCGTTCCCCGACCAGTTTAAATTCCTGAATCATCATAATGTTTAGTCTGGGGAACTGGGCCGGCCCGGTGTGGCTGCCGGTACATCCGTTTTGCGTTTGGGGCTGAAAA
>Ga0272442_10001100_pt1 | contig 41656 bp, 32 predicted proteins | sample SSMForm2O_FD_200262 | JGI IMG/M metagenome (GOLD analysis project Ga0272442, IMG submission 200262) | Marine sediment archaeal communities from Little Sippewissett salt marsh, Falmouth, MA, United States - SSM-Form-2O | ecosystem: Environmental > Aquatic > Marine > Wetlands > Sediment ...
TAAAAATGCGAGGTTTTTACCCAGCAGGATATATTTTCGCGGCGTCGGCAACAAGACGAGCGCGCGAAAGCCGCTCCGGTCGAAGCCGAACTGATTGAACGCGATCTGACTCATGCCCAGGAACATAAAGGCAATGGCGCCGCAAGCGATAAACGGTTTAAAACTGTCGCCGATTGTGGCAGAGCGCCGCACTACGATCATCCCCCCAATGATCAGTAACATGACGAAATTGGTCGCCAGCCCCATCTTCACTTCGGGCGCCAGTGATAGGTTGCGGAACGTGGCCAACGCCGAGGCCGCGGCTTCTTCGGGAACACCGGGCAGTTGTTTTTCTATAAAGTTCCTTCCGGTGACCGGTTTTTCGGCCTTTGCTTTTTTGACGGTTTTCTTTTCGGGGGATTGCCCCTGGTAGAAACGCAGGGTCGAACGGTAAGCCCGTCTCAATCCCAATGCACCGATGCCGAATCCGCCGAGAGTGCCCAAAACCGCCGGCCAGAGATTGCCCTGAGCCAGGGCCATGGCGCCGTTGCCCACCCACAAGAACGGTACGAAATGATGAGCCAATAATACCGCTCGGGGCAGCGTTTTTTCGTGCGGGTCGTCGGGCCGGTCGATTGTCTGTTTTTCTATCGGAGCCGTTTGAGCGGATTTGGTGCTGGGCCGTTTGCGGTCGTGTCGAAGATTGCCGATCAAATAGGGGATCTGGGTGAGCAGGATAAATGCAAAGGTGACGCCGGCGATGATCGCGCGCCGGCGGCGTTTATTCACCATGAGCGTCACGAGCCACCCGCGCAGGCAATAGGTCCAGGCGCTGATCATGAAGACAAATCCAAACACCAGCAGTACCAAGCCGATCATGAATCCGCCCCGGCCCAGGATCAGCCCCAGGCAAAGGCCCAGCATGAGGGGCAAAAACAGAATGATGCTCAGGGTCAGGTGCGAGGCGAGGTAGTTGATGAAGAAAATGTCCTTGAGTGAAACGGGCAAATGCAGCATCCGGCCGATGTCGATGGTTTCCGACCGCTGGATTTCCGAAACCAGGCCGATCATCCAGACAAAAAGAAACAGCCCGGCAAGCACATCCCACACGACGAGCAATTTCAGGGGCGACGCCTCGGCAAAAACGAGGAAACCGACCAGCACGCCGGCAATGCCGCTGACAATCCCCAGGACGGACAGAGCCACGGTCATAATCATCATCACGACGGCGTTCAGAAGTCCGCCGCGCGACCATTGATTGCGGCTCAGTCGCCATCGCAGCCAGAGGATTGTGCGCAGTTGGCTGACGTCCATTTATTCCTCCAGCCAGCTTAGCGTCTGTCTTTCGATATGATCGCTGCCGACCGCCTCCAGGAACCGCTCTTCGAGCGAGCCGCTCTTTCGGATATCCTCCATCGTGCCCTGATGAACGAGCTTGCCGCCGGCAATAATCCCGACGTCCGTGCAAAGCCTTTCGACGATCTCCAGAACGTGCGAGGTCAGGAATACCGTCGCGCCGCGCTGGACGCACCGCTTCAAGACGTCTCGTAATATGCGGGAGGAGACGGCATCGATACCTTCAAAAGGCTCATCGAGGAACAGCAGGTCCGGATTCGGAATCAGCGCCGCGGCTAAGGTGAGCTTCTTCTTCATTCCGTGCGAATATTCGAGGGTGAGTTTCTTGTGCTCGCCGTCCAGGTTCATCATCGCCAGCAACTCCCGGCTGCGCTCGCGCACCGTCGCCACGGGGAGCTTATACATCCGCCCGATGAAGGTCAGGTATTCGTGCGCCGTTAAATTGTCGAACAGCGCCAGATCCTCGGGCACGACGCCGATCCGCCGCTTAACTTGTCGGGCTTTCTCGGCGTCGGATATATCTTCGTCCAAAAGACGCATCGCGCCGCGCGTGGGTGCGAGCAGGCCCGTGAGCATCTTGATGGTCGTGGATTTGCCGGCGCCGTTGGGGCCGAGAAAGCCGTAGAACGTTCCGGCTTCCACGCGCAAATCGAGATTGTCCACGGCCCGCAGGTCGCCGAAACAGCGCGTCAAGCCATTGGTTTCGATCGCGAGAGTCATACGGCTGACGAGTCTATCGGTTCGGAACAAAAAAGCAAGGCCCTTTTCACTCAGGAGGACCACAAGAACCGATCAGTGTGCGTAAAGGGCACGATTCAGGACGATCTCGCTCTTCTTCGCATCTTCTCGGAATGCTTGCCCCGGCGTTTAAGCAGGGTACTCACGATTTTGGGTGATCGAAGGACAACGCCGGGAAGCAGACGAAGCCCGCCGTTGGCGACGCCCTTGCGAGCGAGCTGAAGCACCTGGTGGAGATTATAGAATTTTTTGTGAATCCGCCGGCGCAGTTGCCGAAGTTCTTTGCAGGAGCACAGGTCCGAATAGACCTTGCCGTCGTGGGCGATTTTGTAGCCGGGATTGGCCGCTACCAGCTCTTCCAGGCCCGAATGGGGACTGGAACGCAGCGTTGAGATGGCCACGGTATCCAGGCCCAACTCGTGGGCAAACGTGGGAATCCGAAGCATCTCCTCGATGCTCTCGCCGATGTTGCCGAGAATGAAATAGCCGTGAAGGACCATCGAGCTGTGCCGGAGCACGTTGCAGTATTCGCGGATGCGCTGCGTATCGAAGCCTTTTCCCATGGAACGCAGGGTCTTGTCACATGCCGATTCGATGCCCAGCATCAGGAGGAAAAAGCCGGCCTGCTCCATTTTTCTTAGAACCTTCGGATGCCGGGCGATTTCCAGGCGAGCGTTAACGAGGAATTTTTTGCGAATCTTCCGTTCTAAAATGAGATCGCAAATCCGCTCCACGCGGTCCATTTTGAGGGTGAACAGATCGTCGGTAAAGCCGACAATCGGGGCGTCGATCTGGGCTAATTCCTCGACGACGGATTCCGGCGAGCGCGCCGACCAGCCGCGTTTCTCGCCCCAGGGGTTCCGGCTGAAAGAGCAAAAAGTGCAATTATACGGGCACCCGCGAGAGGAAGATAACGTATCAATATTCACACCCGTGGCAACCCCATCGAAGTTGATTTCATAGCTGTATCGACGGTTTCGTCGGTTTGGATAAAGATCATCCTTTACCGGACCCGTCGTGCGGTTCGGATTGTGAATGATCTGCTCGTTCCTGCGGAAGCTCAGGCCGGTGATCCTCTCAAGCGGCTGACCGTCGCAAATCTCTTCCATCGCCTCTTCACCGTCGCCGCGGACGACCATACTCACGTTTGGAAATTCCGACAACCACCGTTCCGGGTCTTCCGTCGCATGCCGTCCGCCGAGGACGATCATCATCTCCGAGCCGGCGGAGCGTATTTCCTCGTGCAGGAACTCGGTATCTCTCTCCCAGTTCACCGAAAAACAGACCAGGTCGGTTTCCGGTCGAAGGAAATCTTTCGTACGCCCGGTTTCCTGTCGCAAATCCACGATATCCAGACTCCGAGCATGAGGCTCAATCACCGCAGCGATATACTCGAGGCCCAGCGGCGGGAAGAAGCTCATTTTTCCCAGATCGCGCCGATAGGGATACACACAAAGTACATGCCGGTACTTTTTTTCTTGATTCTTTTCTACCTGTTTTGAAATACTATAAGCACTACTCATACGACATACCCTATCGTGAAATTTTTTAAATGGCAATAGTCTGTACGGTGAATTCTGAAAGTTGTGCTACGGCAGACCGAAGAAACTCTTGCTCGTCGCCGTGACGGCCTGGGCGAACTCGGCCGGCGGAATTTCTTTCAATTCGGCTACAAAGCGGGCCGTATGGATCATCAGGGCCGGTTCGTTGATCTTCTGCTTTCGCATCGGCTCCGGCGACATATACGGGCAATCCGTTTCGAGCATCAATCGATCCGTCGGAATATTTTTGGCGACCTCCTGGGTCTTCGTCGCGTTTTTAAAGGTGACCACGCCCGTCAGCGAGATGTAGAAACCGTAGTCGAGAACCATCCGAGCTTGCTCGACGGAGCCGCTGAAACAATGAAAGACCACTTTGAGCCGGCCGTGCAGACGGATAAACTGATCCAAAATTTCCATCGTCTCATCGAACGCCTCCCGGCTATGAATGATGACCGGAAGATTCAGCTCGCGGGCGATCTCCAAATGAGCGGTAAAGGTCCGCCGTTGGTCCGCATGTTCGGAGAAATTGTAATGATAATCCAGGCCCGTTTCGCCGATGGCCACGACCTTTTCGCTTTGGGCAAGCTCTTTAAGCTCGGCGACGGTCCGGCCCGTTACATCCTTGGCATCATGCGGATGGACGCCGACCGCGGCGTACAGGTGATCGAACTTGCTGGCTAAATCAACCGCCTTCCGGTTGTGCTGAATATCCGTCCCGACGGTAATCCACGCCGTCACCCCGGCGGTTCCGCTCCGTTCCAAAACACCCTCAATATCGTCCGCCAACGGCTCGAACGTCAAATGACAATGCGTATCAATCAATTCCATTATTTGCTCCTGCGAATGCAAAACAATGGAAACGTTACCGTATTACTGCGGAATTGTCAAAAGAACTCGTACGTATCAATTGTACGCTCCTTTTTGGAATTGGAGAGTCGATAGCTGATTTCACGTTTCACGATGATGACTTTTTATCATTAAGCCTGTGGTACAAAGGCGTTTTCGTAGTGTCGAATTCGGGCGGAGCCTTTGTCGGCTAATACGATAGTGACGACGTCGAAGCGAAAAGGGCGGTCCTCGATCTGATGCGTCGAGAGGAAGTAGCGGGCGGCGCGGAGCATTCTCGTTTTCTTAGCCTTCGTTATGGCGGATTCCGATGGGCTGAAGTCCTCGTTCGCCCGGGTCTTCACCTCAACGAATACGAGCGAGCCATCCGTATCGATCATCACCAGATCAATCTCACCGGTCTTGCAGCGAAAATTGCGCGCGAGCGTTTTAAATCCTTTGCGCTTGAGGAATGTCTCGCAACGTTTTTCACCCCATCGGCCGAGTAATTTCTTGTCCGCTAACAGCCGACGTTTTTTCCACAGCAGATTTCGTATATCGAATTTCGTGCTTGGTATCTCGCTATCTGGAGATGGTATGGTCGCTATGCCGGTGGGCCAGTTTGGTGGCCTTGCCGGTTCGCTGCCGGAGGAAATAGAGCTTGGCCCGGCGTCTCTTGCCGCTTCGGATCGCCTTAATGTCCAGCACGTTCGGAGAATGCAGCGGGAAGATTCGCTCCACACCCTCGTTATTAACGATTCGGCGAACGGTAAAGCTCGCGTTAATACCCCGGCCTTTCCGGCTGATAACCGTGCCTGAGAATATCTGCGTGCGCTCCTTGTCGCCTTCCCTGATCCGGCAGTGAACGTCCACCACGTCGCCGACCTCGAAATGAGGGATATTGTCCTTCAAACTCGTGCTTTCAACGGCATCTAAAAGTTCAGTTTTCACTGAGGTATCTCCTATCTTTCGTCAATCGTGTGCCCCCCGTCACGTCGGTTCTCCACCGGCCCCAACGGGTTCGAGCCTAAATACTAAACCCTTGATGATAACGAGCTTTCGTTTGGAAGGCAAGCAATTTTTCACAAAATGCCGTTCTTGGGCTTTTTTCGGCGTTTTCAGTCGAAAAACCGCCTACGAATACGCTCCGCTTGAATTGACAAAAGCGTTCTCAATATGTAAAGTAGGCCCTTCACGTTCGATGGAATGAATCTGAACAGGAACCAAATATGAAGACCTACGAACAAATCAACGACCGGATCGAATCGGGCAGGGCGGTGGTCCTGACGGCCGATGAGATCATGGACTACGTTGACAAGAAGGGATTGACGGCGGCCGCCGAGGACGTGGACGTCGTCACCACGGCGACGTTTGGCCCGATGTGCTCATCGGGGTGCGTTTTGAACTTCGGGCACTCCAAGCCGAAGATTCGCATATCGGAAGCCTGGATCGAAGACGTTCTGGTCTATTCAGGTATCGCCGCTGTGGACGTTTATCTCGGCGCGACGCAGTTACGTCACGGCGATCCGGCCAATATGTATCATCCGGGCGAATTCCGTTACGGCGGCGGCCACGTCATCGAGGACCTCGTCGCGGGCAAGACGCTTCAGCTCTTCGCTCTCTCGTACGGCACCGATTGTTATCCGCTGCGCGAGCTTCGCACGTATTTTACCATTAACGACCTGAACCAGGCGATCATGGTCAATCCGCGAAACTGCTACCAGAACTACAACGTCGCCATTAACGATTCGGACCGAACGATTTATACCTATATGGGCACGCTCGAGCCTTATCGGAAGAACGCGAACTATTGCTCGGCGGGGCAACTATCGCCATTGCTTAACGATCCACATTACGACGTGATCGGCGTGGGAACCAAGGTCTGGCTGGCGGGCGCTCACGGGCATGTTTACGCCGAGGGGACGCAGCACGCCGGCGTTTGCGAGAGAACGCCGGACGGTGTTCCCATGGAAGGGGCGGGCACGCTGGCGCTGACCGCCGATATGAAGCAGATGTGTCCGGAGTTCGTCCGCGGCGTGAGTTTACGCGGGTACGGCGCGTCGCTGGCGCTGGGCGTGGGAATCCCCATCCCGATATTGAACGAAGAGATTTTAAAGCGAACCTGCATCCGCGACCGCGATATTCTCGCGCCGGTGATCGACTACAGTTATCACTATCCGGAAAAAACGGGCAAAATCCTCCGCTACGTCAGTTACGAGCAGTTGCGCAGCGGCCAGATCGAAGTCGAGGGCCGGAAGGTGGTCGTAGGCTCGTTGTCTTCGTACCACAAGGCGCTGGAGATCGCTCATTTGCTGGCCGACGAAATCAAACGCGGCGATTTCCGGCTCGCCGAGCCGATCGCGCATCTTCCCAAAGATATACAAATGAAATCGCTTGTGACAAAGGAGAAGCCGTCATGAGTACCGCCGTGACGAAGAAACTGATGCTGTTCTTTCCTCGATGCGAGTGCGAAAAGCCGATCATCTATCACCTGGTGAAAGACCACAATCTCGTGGTGAATGTCTATCGGGCGAAGGTCACGCCGGAAGAAGAAGGGTATCTCGTCCTGGACGTAACCGGGACGGAAGAGGATATCGAGAAGGCGATGGACTTCGTGAAGACCTTTAATGTCTCCATCAACCCGACCGGCAAAGGGGTAATCCGAGACGAGGAGCGTTGTACGCACTGCGGCCACTGCGTGACCCATTGCCCCACAGGGGCCTTGCATATCGTCGACGAAGCCACACGAGAGGTGGGCTACAGCGAGGCCAAGTGTATCGAGTGCCTGGCGTGTATCCGCGTCTGTCCGTACGGAGCATGCACGTCGGCGTTTTAGGGGCAGACTCCTGTGTTTGCGCTGGGCAACTGCATCGAGAACCGTGAGTAACAAGCGAATCTATCGTACGTTCATCCACAAAGACGCGGCCTATCGCATCTGTTGCAATACGTATGACGTGGTTGTGGCCGCCATCATCCGCCAACGTCAGATTCTGGAGGACTACATTGATCGTCATCCCGACGTCGGCAATTCTTTTGAGCCGCTCGACATGACCGATGATGCGCCGCTGATTGCACGACGCATGATGCACGCGGCCCGGCTTGTCGGTGTCGGGCCGATGGCCGCCGTGGCGGGCGCGATGGCGCAAGGCGCGGTCGAGGCGGGCCTGAAGGCCGGGGCGAAAGAAGCAATCGTAGATAACGGCGGAGATATTTACCTTCGTGTCGCGGAACCGATTATCATCGGCCTCGATAGCGGGGGCACCGAGCTGGCCGACCGGCTTGCATTTTCCCTGGGATCGGGTGATACGCCTCTTGCGATATGTTCTTCGTCGGGGCGGATGGGCCATTCAACAAGCCTGGGGCGGTGCGATTTGGCCACGGTCGTTTCGAAAGACGCCGCGCTGGCAGATGCCGCGGCCACGCGCGCGGCGAATCTTGTCAGGACAATTGAAGATGTGGACGGCGCGCTGGATAAGATCGCCAATATCGAAGGCGTTGACGGTGTGATCATCGTCAAGGACGCCCGTGTCGGTTTGGCCGGACAGCTACCGCCACTGGTCAAGATTCAGTAGGGTGCGATATTTCGCACCAATTTATTTATGGATAGCCGCTGGTGCGATTCATCGCACCCTACCACTTGGAAATTGCCAGACGATATCCCAGTCATCCTCTTGATCCTTTTCTTTCGGACTGCCCCCGTTGTCCTTCCGGTCCGGACCGATGCTGTAAAGGATAAAGCCTTCAGTATCGGATCGATAAAGGAGCGGATCGTCGGAAAACGGATCTGTGATCTCACGCAGCCCAAGCGCATCAAGCGAAGCGGGAAAGGAATGCTCAGTCTGTTTATATTGCAGTAAAGCCAGACCCGCCCGAACGATGCGCAGCTCGGCGAGCATCCCACTGTGAATCTGTTTGACCCTGCTCATCGCGGGTATCAATTTACGCGACAGTGGATAACGCCTGGCGATGGTATCGAGCCTTTCTTCTAAATCATGCATTGCTTTGTATGAGTCCGGATGATCGAATCCTTGTGCGAATTTCATCATCATTCTCAGATAGGCGGCATGATCCGCCATGAAGGTCGGCTTGAAGTAGGTTTTAACCACTCCCAGGATATCATCCGGCCCGTCCAGGATTTCGGGATCCTTCAAGAGTTCGCTCTTCGGAAGTTTGAATACCCATTCGCCAAAGAGCAACCGCTCGCTGTCAATCGCACGAACCATCGGACGCACGCTATCGAAACTCTCAAGCAGGCTCGCGATCTCATTAGATTGCTGCTCGCTCGGTGGCGCGATCTCGTAAAGCTTCCGGATGGTCCGGCAGGCCCGTTCGATTATCCTGCTATACAATAGTTGACTAACGATAACGGGCTCGTCGAGCATCGCATCGGCCAGTTTCAACTGGATCGGCACCCTGTCCCAGGCGTCCTCCGGCGACCCGGCACGCGCTTCAAGATACACTTTAGCGGCAAGGAGTCGCGAAAGATTTCTCATATCGGCCAGATGAGTTAAAAGCATATAGATGCCGGCGTCGTAATCGTAATCGAAACGGCATGAACGTCGCTGCGTCCCCTGCTCCACGATCGACATGGCCAGCGATACGGAATTCAATCCGATCCGTTGCTGCAGTTCATCCTGTTTGCCCGGGGGGAGTTCGCCGGCCATGTACTTCTCGGAGAGATCGCCCAGATACTCCAGAAGGTCCTTTTCCGGAGTTAGCTTGTTTCGCCGATGTTCCGTGCTGACGGGCTGGGCCTTGAGTAGCAGGATCGCGCTTTCGTACAACGGAGCGGCATTTTCCGAATCGGGAATTTTTGCCGGTATGACGTCCGCCCGGTCCATCGGTCGACCGGCCCTGTCGAGATCTTCATACGCCCGACGAAGCTTCGCGGATGAGAGGACGACAGCGACGGCGTAAATCAGACCAAGTGCAACGATGACAAAAGCAATAACCGTTAGAATTTTAACTGTTCTCTTACCCATTCGAATTGCCCTTTCTCTCATTCAAGACAAGCGTTTTGCAAAAGTTCAGTTAAGAGCATGAACTCGATCTGGATCGGTCCGGATACAAACGACTCCCGCCTCCGATCGGGGCCGTCGGCTTTGAGACATCATTCTGCTGCACTTCATCGAGAAGTTTGCGAACCGTCTCAACATAGCGACGCAAACCCGAACCGTTGGTCGCGGGTAATACACGGCTGATCGCCGTCAAGTGTTTGACGTAGGGCATCTCCGGTAAGATTTCGAGTTCGGGTACCTGCTGTCGCATCACTGAAGGTCCACTGGTTTTCCACCGAGCCACGGAGTGATCACCAGTGAAATTGGCCAGACAGACAACGAGCACCGCCGCTGCGGCCGAAGCGGCGAGACGCAAAAAGGGAATTCGCCATGACTGCTCTACTGAAGTATGGTTCCAAACTCGTATTGCCTCGGCGGTGATCCGATCCTTCACCTCGGGCGAGGATTCGGGCAGGCGCGCCTTTCTTAGAAGCTTTTCGAGTTTTCCGTTTTGAGATTCTTTTGCATCATTCATAACAGATTCTCCAGCAGGGTTCGCAGCTTTTCGATGCCGTAGCGGTATCGGCTGGCGACCGTGTTTTGGGGCAGCTCCAAAATCCGGGCAATGTCCAAAAACGTCTTCTGTCCGTATATCTTCATTACGATCACTTCCCGTTGCGATTGCGGTAAATGCTCCAGGGCTGCTTGCAATCGTTCAGCCAGATCATCCGGTTCCGGGTTTCTTTCGGGAACGATGAGCCACGATTCTTTCACAGGCTCTTTTGTTTTCTTGCGGCGACCGATCAGCCTGAAGGCTTCGTTTCGGGCGATTCGATAGACATAGGCATCGAGGTTCCGTGCCCTGGCTAACCGATGACGTTGGCGAACGATGTTAACGAAGACCGTCTGGAGCACGTCCTCGGCGTCGTGCAACGAGCAGAGCATCGCCTGTAAATACGCCAACAGGCCCTTCGCATAGCGGTCCCAAAGTAATTTTACCGCCGCCGGATCATTGGCGCTCAGCGCCGCTCGCAGTACATTGTCAGCCGGATTCTCATCCAAGATGTCGTCCTCGGATCTCTTCATCTGTTAAGACCGTCTCATGTGATCATTTTGTCTAACAATCTACAACTTTCTTCATAGTTTGTCCTCATAACGTTTAAGATACGTAATTATTGATATTGATAATGTTGCTTCTATGTGATAATCTTATATAAGAGCATCTGTGGATTGAACACCTCTGAATTTTCAGGCGAGCCATAGCATAGGACGTCATCTTATAACTTCAATAGGATATGGGGGGCGGAGGACAGAAAAATGGCAGGGGTATCAGATCCAAAGATCAGGTGGACAATTCTTGTGACGGTCGCGCTCGTTGCTCTATTCCCATTGAACCCTGCCGAGGCTCAGGATGGCAGACCCATCGCGGAGGCGGGATTATCTCGATACGCAGGACCGGATCCCGTTGTTCTTGATGGAACCGGCTCCTATGATCCGGACAGTTCCGGCCCCCTGAGCTACACCTGGCGGCAAATAAGCGGCCCGTCCGTCGCCATAGTCGATGCGAATTCTGCCACACCGACTATCGCTGGGGCTATACAACCAGGCACAGGAAGAGAACCGACGCCGAAACTCCAAGGTTTTACCCAGACAGACGAAGTTCAAGAATGCGAGTTTGAACTGGTGGTAAGTGATGGCGAGTTAACAAGTCTGTCTCATAGTGTTAAGATCATCATCGTACCTTATTTCGGTGATAGTACGTTTCAATTGGAGAATCCCCCCTTTGATCCTAACAAGCCTACTATCATATATTTTGGCGGAGGGGATGCCACAAGCGGAGATGTCATAAATGGTTTAAATGGTTTACCAGGGCATCGTTGGAATAATGATGCCTGGAATAGTCTTGCCAATGTCATAAGTTTTCCATCAGGATATTTTCCTGATGGCAGTCATTACGAGCCCTGGGCTACGTACTATAGCTATGGCGATTTGCTTATAGTATACCTCTCAAGGGTAGCCCCGAATTACCATCAAGCCATCCAGGTGATGGGCTTCAGCCTGGGTGGAAACCCGAGCATGGACATAGGTATACGCCTGAACTCCTATTCAGACGCAAGATATGCCGTCCATCATCTGACCGCGATTGACGCAGCCACTCGCGCACAGCCAATGTTCGGGGGAAGCTGGGACCTGTACTATCAGGTCGTTGAGTTATTTCTGAGCAGTTCCGTTGATGGTGAGCCATGTTGGATTGAGTTCTATTACGGTTCTATCGGGTGGCCCTACGAGCCCTTTCCGCGCAACGACATCCTGTTTGTCCGCTCCGGACTTGGTCATGGGGAAGTTCGTGACTGGTATAGGAACTCGATTACCAATAGCGACATGAACCAATTCAATGGCGGCGTTGTTGCCGGAGCCTACTGGTCCGTTGTCGGACCCGGTAAGAATCTCCACTTAGCCCGGTCCGACGCCTATTACTTTGAATGGGACGGCGGCGTGCAGAACGGTAGTATGAGCTTTTTCAGTCAATCAGAGTACCCCGGCAGATTGCCGGAACCTGTGACGCTTGTCGGCCCCGTCGATGTCGGTGATCCTAATGGATTCGTTTTTACGTGTGAGGAAAGCGAAAATGCTGTTGGTTATGAGCTTTTGTTCGGCCCCGATCCATATCGAGTTATGGACTACGACATTATCTCCGATACGCCGGCGCCCCCGGATGACGTCATCGCCACGTTTGCCTCCGACGAATTCTGGTGGACGGTGAGAGTCCGCGACCCATATGGATCCACGATTTATGCCGATCCGGTCTATTTCGAGGCAACCCAATAACTAACTTTGTATTGTACCGAAGTATCGCTATTTGATTCCGGCGTGGTAGTTCTGTAGCGACTTGACCTCGGGCTGGCGCTCCAAGACGGCGGTAATGCCCTTCGCGGCGGCGACGGCGGCGGCTACTGTCGTGATGTACGGAACCTTGTAGCGAATGGCCGCCTTGCGAATGTAGGAATCATCGACCTTACTGGCCTTGCCTCTCGGCGTGTTTATGAGAAGCTGGATATCTCCATTCGTCACGTCGTCGGCGATGTGCGGGCGCTGCTCGCGCATCTTGTACGCGCGTTCGGTCTCGATGCCGTGTTTGGCCAGGAATTCCTGAGTGCCTTCGGTTGCTTTGAGTTTGAAACCGAGCTTGCTGAAGCTGCGGGCGACCTCGGCGATGGCGTCGCCTTTATCTTTGTCGGCAATCGTCAGCAGAACGGTTCCCTTCGTGGGCAACCGGCCCTGGGCCGCGTCCTCGGCCTTGTAGAACGCCAGGCCGAACGAGTCCGCCATACCGAGGACCTCGCCGGTCGAGCGCATCTCCGGTCCCAATACCGGGTCCACCTCGGGATAGAAGTAGAAGGGGAAGACAGACTCCTTGACGCCGTAATGGGGGATGGTCCGCTGCTTGAGGTTGAGATCGGCGAGCTTCTTGCCGAGCATCAACTGCGTGGCGATCCGCGCCATGGACACGCCGCACACCTTGCTCACGAGCGGCACGGTCCGGCTGGCACGAGGATTCGCTTCGAGGATATAGACCTTGTCGTTGCAGATAGCGTACTGGATATTCATCAGCCCCACGACATGCAATTCCGTCGCGATCTTGCGTGTGTATTCGCAAATCGTGTCGAGGTGCTTTTGCGGAATGGTCGTCGGCGGAATCACGCATGCCGAATCCCCCGAGTGCACGCCCGCCAGCTCGATATGTTCCATCACCGCGGGCACGAAGGCGTCCGTCCCGTCGGCGATGGCGTCGGCTTCGGCTTCGATCGCGTTTTCGAGGAACTTGTCGATCAGAATCGGGCGCTCCGGCGAGACATCGACAGCGGCCTGCATATAGTGCTTGAGCATGTCCTCATCGTGCACGATCTCCATCGCCCGTCCGCCTAAAACGAACGACGGACGCACCATGAGCGGATAGCCGATCCGCGCCGCCACTTTCATGGCTTCGGCCAGCGTGCTGGCCATACCGCTCTCCGGCTGCGGGATGCCGAGTTTTTCCATTTTCTGCCGGAACCGGTCGCGGTCCTCGGCCAAATCAATCGCCTCCGGCGACGTTCCGATGATCTTGACACCCGCTGCTTCCAACTCGCCGGCAATATTCAGCGGGGTCTGGCCCCCGAACTGACAGATGATACCATCGGGTCTTTCCTTTTCGTAGATGCTCAGTACGTCTTCGACCGTGAGCGGCTCGAAGTACAGCTTGTTCGAGGTATCGTAGTCGGTAGAGACAGTTTCCGGGTTGCAGTTCACCATGATCGACTCGATCCCCTCGTCGCGCAGGGCAAAGGCCGCATGCACGCAGCAATAGTCGAACTCGATACCTTGCCCGATGCGGTTGGGCCCGCCGCCCAGGACCATGATCTTGCGGTTCGGCGAGACGTCGGTGACATCGGGAGCGTTGTACGTCGAGTAATAATAGGCCGCGTCCTCGACGCCGCTGACGGGGACCGCGTGCCAGCCCTCGACGATGTTGAGCTTCGTGCGGGCGGCTCGGATTTTCGTCTCAGGTACGCCGAGCAGCTTGGCCAGATACTTATCAGAAAATCCGTCCTTCTTGGCTTGAATTAATAAATCATCCGGCAGAGCTTTGCCCTTGTATTTCAGGATCTTTTCTTCCAGCTCCACCAGTTCTTTCATCTGCTCGATGAACCATGCCTTGATGTAGGTCGTCTCGTGCAGGGTCTGGACGTCGGCGCCTTTCCGCAGCGCTTCGTACATGATAAACTGTCTTTCGCTGGACGGTTCCGCAAGCATCCGCATCAAGTCCTCGAGAGACTGCTCATTGTAATCCTTCGCAAAGCCGAGACCGTACCGGCCGTCCTCTCTCGAACGGATGGATTTCTGGAACGCTTCCTTATAGTTCTTGCCGATGCTCATCACTTCGCCGACGGCGCGCATCTGGGTGCCGAGCTTATCTTCGAGCCCCTCGAATTTCTCGAACGCCCAGCGCGAGAACTTGACGACCACATAGTCGCCCGAGGGTGTGTACTTTTCGAGCGTTCCGTCCCGCCAGTAGGGGATCTCGTCCATCGTCAGTCCGCCGGCGAGGAGCGAGGAGACCAGGGCGATAGGAAAGCCCGTGGCTTTCGAGGCCAGCGCCGACGAACGCGAGGTCCGCGGATTGATCTCGATAACGACCACGCGCCCGGTCTTGGGATCGTGGGCGAACTGGACGTTCGTGCCGCCGATGACCTGGATGGCCTCGACGATGTCGTAGGAATATTTTTGCAGGCGCTTCTGAAGCTTCTTGTCGATGGTCAGCATGGGGGCCGTGCAGTAACTGTCGCCGGTGTGGACGCCCATCGCATCGACGTTCTCGATGAAACAGACGGTAATCATCTGGTTCTTGCTGTCGCGGACGACCTCCAGCTCCAGTTCTTCCCATCCGAGTACGGACTCCTCCACAAGGATCTGCCCGACGAAGCTGGCCCGAAGCCCGCGCTCGACGAGCGCCCGGAATTCTTCCATGTTATACGCGAAGCCTCCGCCCGTGCCGCCCATCGTATAGGCGGGGCGGATCACGCACGGCAGACCGATCTCTTTGATCGCCTCCTCGGCCTCCTCCAGGTTGTTGGCGATCAGGCTGCCCGGCATCTCGATACCGAGCTTGTTCATCGTGTCCTTGAATGCCTGGCGGTCCTCGCCGCGCTTGATGGCGTCGATCTGGACGCCGATGACCTTGACGTTGTACTTTTCGAGCACGCCGGCCCGCGCCAACTCGGAGCTCAAATTGAGCCCGGACTGGCCGCCGAGATTGGGCAGCAGAGCGTCGGGGCGCTCCTTGGCGACGATTTTCGTCATGCTCTCGAGCGTCAGCGGCTCGACGTAGGTCACGTCCGCCGTGCCGGGGTCGGTCATAATCGTGGCGGGATTGGAGTTGACCAGCACGATCTTGTAGCCGAGCGACCGCAGGGCCTTGCAGGCCTGGGTGCCGGAGTAATCGAACTCGCAGGCCTGGCCGATGACGATCGGACCGGAGCCGATGATCATCACTTTCCTGATGTCTTTTCTTGTTGGCATTCCGTTTCTCCTGTATATGACAAAGCTCAAACGAAGCTGTTGTATGTTCAACAGGTTGGGCGGGATTAAACACCATTGCTCCTCGATTGTCAACGACTAAAAACATCTTGATTTTGCACCATGGACGAGGTTCTGGTATGATGGTTGAAGTTAGTGCGTTCTGCTTCGCCTCTTAATGGAAAGGAAAGTCTAATGTTGCGGAAAATTCTTATCGTCAGTGCATTTCTCGCGTCGATGCTCCACTTGCCGGCGGGTGCCACAGCCGCCGAATTGTTTGTTGGAACGGCGGCTGCCGATATTACGCCGGCGGAACCGGTCGCCGTCTCCGGCCAGTTTAACCTGCGAATCGCCAAAAAAGTCGAGTCGCCCATCACGGCCAACGTGATCGCCCTGGAATCTCGCGAGGCCGGCGCATCGCGAGATACCGCGATCGTGGTCTCGTGCGATTTGCTCTATATCCCTCCGGAGGTGCTGGAGCTTGCGCGCAAAGCGGTGCACGAGCGTCTGCCGGAGGTGGACACGAAAAAGATGTTCTTGAGCGGCACCCACACGCATACGGCACCCGTGCTGAAAACGGGCAAATATCGCATTCCGCGCGAGGGCGTGATGCAGGTCGAGCAGTACCGATCCTTCCTTGCCGAGCGGATCGCCGACGCCGTCGCACGGGCGTGGAAACAAAGAGCAAAGGGGAGCGTCACCTGGGGACTCAGCCACGCCGTGGTCGCGTATAACCGTCGCGCCGCTTATGCCGACGGCTCGGCCCGTATGTACGGCAAGACGAACGTACCCGAGTTTCGCAATCTCGAAGGCTACGAGGACCACGATATCAACACGTTATTCTTCTGGAACGAGGCGGGCCGTCTGATCGGCATGGTCATCAATGTCTCTTGCCCGTCGCAGGAGGTCGAATCGAGGTCCGCCGTTAACGCCGACTTCTGGCACCCGGTGCGCGAGAGTTTGCAAAAGCGATACGGCGAGTCGGTATGCGTTGTGGGCTGGACGGGCGCCGCCGGCGATCAGTCGCCGCACTTGATGTATCGAAAAGCCGCCGACGAGCGAATGCGTCAACTGCGCGGACTTAACCGCCTGGAGGAGATCGCCCGCCGGATCGTTGCGGCGGTTGGCGATGCGTATGAGGCTGTCAAGAACGATCGACATTCGGATGTTTCATTGATTCACAAAGTCGAGACGATCCGGCTGCCGATGCGCTTAGTCACCCGGGCCGAATACGCGGAGGCCAAAGCCGCCGTCGAAAAGGCCGCCAGGCAGATGGAGCAGAATCCCGACGCCGCTAAGCGAGAATATCGTCGAATGAAGTGGTATCAGGCAACCGTTGACCGGTTTGACCGGCAAAAGACGGAATCCAGACCGACCCACGAAGTGGAATTGCACGTCGTGCGGATCGGAGATGTTGCCATTTGCACGAATCCCTTCGAACTGTTCACCGACTACGGCATCCGCATGAAGGCCCGCAGCAAGGCGGTCCAGACGTTTGTCGTGCAATTGGTCGGCGGCGGAAGCTACCTGCCGACGGAAAAAGCCGTGCAGGGCGGCCACTACAGCGCCGTCGTCCACAGCAGTCTGGTCGGCCCGGAAGGCGGAACCATCCTCGTCGATAAGACCGTCGGCATGATCGATTCCCTGTGGGAATAATCAAGCTGTAGGGTGTGTCCGACGGGTGGCAGCCTCAAGCGAAGCTTGGGGATGGTTTTTTCCTACTAAAACGTCGTCAGATTATACTCGATTTCCAGTCGCAATTTGTGCTGGGCTTCCTCCTGGGCCAGTTTCGAGAAAATATCTTTAACATCCGATTCCCGGGCGGCTAAGGCCAAACGCGTATATAACCGAAAGGCATTCTTCTCTCTCTGCATCGCGACGACGAGGGCCTGGGCGTACGTCAGATTAGCTTTCGGCTCGGTTTCCTCCAGGCTATCGGCAATGCCAAGGTTACCCACCTCCTCCAGTGTGATCGTCACCTCGCCGGCCTTGATCGCGTCGAGCCGGATCCGATGCTGCAATTCATCGATGGCCATCTCTTCGAAAAGTTTCGCCGCCTCCGCCCGCTCCGCCCACTGGCTCAGTTCGCTGTAGAATCGGTGCGCTTCGACCTCATTGGCGATCGCAAAATCCAGAACCTCACTAACTGTACGAAACTCTTTCATAAAAGGATTTTTCGCAAAAAATTAGGAAAAATTCTCAGGTTCTGCGTTATAATAGATTAGTTTTCCCGCTGTTACAAGAGGAGAATCGGCAAGATCGCCCGCGAAGGTGAGCTTCCGATCATCATACGAGTCGTTTTTTGTTTGAGGTGCACATAGTTCGCCCTCCGGGCAGAAAGGATCGTATCAAATGAAATTCTTCTTCTGTCATGTCGAATGGGGTCGGAATGACACAAAAAAAGGAGGTGCAAAATGAAATCGTTAAATGGTTACAGGATGAGATTAGTGCTAATTGGAGTTGTGGTCGCTACTTGCCTGGTACAAACAGATGCGGCTGATGTTGCGACCAGGATCGACGAGTTCTTCAACGCCGAGGTTGCAAAGGGTCACTTCAGCGGCTCAGTTCTCGTTGCCAATGACGGGGAAGTTCTTATCAGCCAAGGCTATGGTTTGGCTAACATCGAGCATGGGGTGCCGAACACTCCGCTGACCAAGTTCCGGATAGGCTCCGTCACCAAACAATTCACTGCTTTAGCCATTATGATACTTCAAGAGCGGGAATTCCTCAGTGTTCTTGACCCAATCTCCACATATGTACTTAACTGTCCGGAAGCCTGGAAAGCCATTACAGTTCATCATCTCTTGACTCACACGTCCGGAATTCCAAATTTCACTGACTTTCCTGAGTACATGGACCACTCCAGACTGCCTCATTCCCTCGATGAAACGATTGGCTTGTTTAAGTACAAGCCCCTACGGTTCACTCCAGGTGCGAGGTTTGAGTATAGTAATTCGGGTTATATCCTGCTTGGCTTCATCATAGAAGTTATCACCGGTCAGTCGTATGAAGACTTTCTTAGGCAGAACATCTTGGATCCGTTGGGCATGAGCAACTCGGGCTATGACAGCACTCGAATAATTATTATGGATCGCGCCGACGGCTATAAGCAAGAGAATGGCATTCTCCTGAACGCCGATCACATCGAGATGGACACGCCGCATGCGGCGGGCGCCCTCTACTCTACAGTGGAGGATATGTTTCTGTGGGATCGGGCGCTCTACACCGACCAACTCGTTTCTCTGGAAACACTTGATGCGATATTCACGCCCTATGAATTTGATAGCTGGTACGGAGGCCATTATGGTTACGGTTGGAACATTGGAGAAAGGCACGGTCGTGAGGAATTCTGCCACGGTGGAGGCATCAACGGCTTCACAGCCTTCATCACCCGATTCCCGCAGGAGGAAATTTGTATTGTCATCTTAAGTAACTTCGAGTTTGCGCCTATCGATGACTTAGCCAGAGACCTGACTGATATCGTCAAGGACGTTTTCGATCCAATGTTGATAGCACATTGGAAGCTTGACGAGGCAGAAGGCTCCATAGCCTATGACTACGAGGGTCATTACGATGGCACGTTAATGGGTGACCCGGTTTGGGAGCCTGATGGCGGTAGGGTGACTGGAGCGCTTCAATTCGACGGAATCGATGATTATGTAAGTACCGATCCTGTTTTGAATCCGGCGGACGGATCATTCAGCGTCTTTGTGTGGATCAAAGGTGGGGCACCAGGCCAAGCTGTTATTTCACAGACAGACGGCGCGAATTGGCTTCTGGTAGATCCATCCGGAGGGTACTTAATGACGGAGCTAAAGGCTTCCGGCCGCGGCGCTGCTGCACTGCTGTCGCAGACAGCCATTGACGATGGCAACTGGCACCGGATTGGCTTTGTGTGGGATGGTTCTAACAGGACTTTGTGTGTCGATGGCCTGGAAGTGGCAAGAGATACACAGACTGATTTAGGAAATTCAGAAGGTGGCCTGCACATTGGCGCAGGGCAAACTCTCGCCCCAGTCAGCTTTCTTTCTGGTCTGATCGACGACGTTCGTATCTACGACAGAGCCGTGACACCTTGAGGAGGCAATAGATTGTACGTCTATATCTTTACGGGCCAGTGGGGGGAATCGGTTCGAGCGGTTTTTAGAAATTTCTCGATCCGGATGACCACATCGGGACGTTGGGTAGCAATATTGTTGGTTTCGGCGATGTCCTTCGACAAGTCATAAAGCTCCAACGGCTGGCCCGGGGCAAGACGAATCGCTTTGTAGTGACGCCAACGGACCGCCTGCCGAAATTTTCCCGCCGGGAATTCCCAGTACAGGAACCGCTCGTCCGTCTTCTGCGGCGTGCCCAGCAATAAAGGCAAAATACTCATGCCGTCGATGTTTGCAGGCGTCTCGGCCCCGGCTACGTCGGCCAGCGTCGGCAGTACGTCAGCGAAGTACCACGGCGCACTGCTGGTCTTGCCCGCCGGAACACGCCCCGGCCAGCGGACGATCATCGGTGTGCGGATGCCGCCTTCGTACAGGTCGGATTTGTGTCCACGCAACGGGCCGGAGCTGTCGAAAATTCCGTCCCAGCGCCGGGCCGCACCGTTGTCCGAGCAGAAGAATACGAGTGTTCGCTCGTCGATATCCAGTTCTTTCAGCAACGTCATCATCCGGCCGATATCGCCATCCATCCGCGTGATCATCGCCGCGTGGACCTTGGCGTCGTCGGGCCAGGGCTTGTCCGTATAAGGGTCCGTGCTCGGGATCTCGTACTTCGCGTGCGGGATCGTATAGGGAAGGTACAGGAAAAACGGCTTGTCCTTGTGCCGGCGAACGAAATCCAGGGCGAAATTGGTGAACATATCGTGCGAATATTCTTTCTGCTGCCCGTCCTGATTGCCTTTGAGGACGACCTTATGCTCGTTGTGCCAGAGATAGGGTGGGTAGTAGGTATGCGCCCGCCGCTGATTGAGATAGCCGAACCATTCGTTAAAGCCCTGCCGGGTGGGTACGCCAGACGTCTCCGGCTCCGCCAGGCCCCACTTGCCGGTGATCCCGCAGGCGTATCCGGCCTGCCGGAGCACTTCGGCAACCGTGACGTCTTCGGCTTTCAGCGGGACGCGCCGTTGCGGCGAGCCGTTATCCTCCACGAGCGTACCACCCACTTTGGCCATGTTGTTGCGAACGCGCGTATGGCCCGTATGCTGGCCGGTCATGAGAACGCTGCGCGACGGCGCGCAAACGGTCGAGCCTGCGTAGCAATCCGTAAAGCGCATGCCTTCTTCGGCGAGATTGTCGATGTTCGGCGTTTTGATGTGCTTTTGGCCGTAACAACCCAGATCGCCGTAACCCAGGTCGTCGGCCATGATAAAGATAATATTCGGCTGTTTCGCAGGCTTTCCGATCGCGACAGGTTGACTTTTACACCCGGCTAACGATAGCATCGCCGCCGCACTTCCGGCCGCCAAAGACAAAAATTCTCGTCGATTCAAATCCATGATGTTATTCCTTTTATTGTAAACATCAGGGCGGCCACAGGGGGCCGCCCCTACGGGATAATATCAAATCATTATCTTTACAAAAACAATTTTCTATTTCGTGGTAGCGGGATCGTTGACGAGCAGCGAATCCATTCGGTCGGCGGGTTGGCTACCAAGCCTGGGCGGAGTGCCGCGCCGGATATCTTCTCCATCCCAATACGTATAAATGTTATCTTCATTAACGCCACAGAACGATCGTTTCTCGAAGCCAACGTGGTTGTCCAGAAACAACACGTTTTGCCCATCACTCTGGTGCCCGACAGCATTCCCGACCTTAATAGCAATCGTGCCACCGTCTGGATCGAACTTATTGAAATCCGTCTTGGCTTTGACAAAAGGCGAATCCATCCACGGGTTTCGGTCGGCCGCTACCGCTAAATTCGGATCGTCCGCTGAAGTGAGCGCGTATCCACTGAAGGGCATATGATAGGAGTAACTGTAATGCTTCGTGGGTTCCGGACCGAAATCCCACAGATCGATTAAATCTCTACCACGTGCACCATGTTTGGCAGGTTTGAATTCCTTAATTCCCTTATCATGTGTGCAGATCAATCGCTTTGGCTCTACTTCTCCGTATTTGACAAGAAGATAGAAGCATGACGAGATTGTTCCCACACCACCGCTACCGTCGGGCGCCAGGCCATAGGCATTAAATCGGTTTGTAGCCTTCCAGTCCGCAATCTTCGCCGCCCAGACGCTGTTCTCGCCGCCGGACCGCGGCAATTCATCATCGTAATCGTTGCTGTAGATCAGCATAGCTTTGCCAAGGCTCGATAGATTCGTGCCGCACACCATCCGAAAAGCCCTGCTTCGCGGCAAACGCATGTAGATGGACCAGGCCGGCAAGAATCCACCGAAGACTGAAATCAGAACCGCTCCAACGGCAAAGGCTCTACCGGTGATCCTGCCGCCGCTTCGTTCGATTTGGATGATACCGAGGAGCCCGAGAATGAACGAAACCACAAGAACGATGTGACTGACGAGAAAGGTTATGGCAACCCACCCTTGTCTCGGGCTGAGCACGCGAGGGATTCCCAAAGCAACGAGACTCGGCGCCAGTAAAACTATGCCGCAAAGAGCGCAGACAAAGGACGCCATCGCCAGTGGGCTAATTTTGACCTCGATCCGGGCCGCTGATGCTTGCGTCAGTAGACAACCACAGGAGCTACAGTATCGAGCATCGTCCGGATTTTCTTTGCCGCATTTTGGACAATGCTTTTGAGGACTCTCATTTTCCATTTTTCCTCTCCCGTTTAAAAAGAACACAATCTGTTTTCCCGCGCAAGGCCTGCCATAAGTGTCGCGGGCATCCTGCCCGCAATTCGAGGGCGAGACGCCCTCGATACTTTTAAGTGCCTTTGGCTTCCCGGGCCAGTTCGTCACAGTGTTCTCGCAGGGCCTTTAGTGTCTTCTGGTACTTTTCGTCTTTCGCTAAGTTAATCGTCTCTTGCGGATTATTCTTCAGGTCGTAAAGTTCTTCGTAATCGTAATCGACGTAACGGGCATATTTGAAGCGTTCCGTGCGAAGCCCGACCGTGCGGGCGATGGTTTTGTGCTCGAACGGATGCTCGTAGAAGAACTCGGAGCGCCATCGCGGCCTCTTGCCATTCAGCAGGGGCGCGAGGCTTCGGCCCTGCATCTGTTCGGGGACATCGACGCCCGCCAGTTCCAGAATCGTCGGCGCGATATCGACGTTGAGCACGGTCTGGGCGGCGGTCCGGCCGCGGAGCTTGCGGATCGCCCGCGGATCGAAGACCACCAGCGGTACGCGGATCGATTTTTCGTGCGGGAACCACTTACCCGCGAGACCGTAATCGCCGAGATAGAAACCGTTGTCGCCGATCAGGATCAGGACCGTGTTGTCCGCCAGGCCGAGCTGCGCGAGTTGCTTTCTGATCTTCCCAATGACGACATCGACGCCGTGAATCAAACGGTAGTAGCCCTTGACGGATTCCTGGAACTTCTCCGGCGTGGAGAAACGAATCTCCCATCGCCGCCGGGCCTCGGAGGTCCGCAGGAATTCCGGCAGCGCCTCGAAATAGCGCGGGTCCGCCGTCTCGGGCGTCGGGATGGTGACGTCCTTGTAGAGGTCCGCGTACGCCCGGTCGTAGATGAATTGGCGCGGGTCGCTGTCCTGGACGTGCGGCGCCTTGAAACTGACCGACAGGCAGAAGGGCTGGTCCGTCGAGCAGCCCTGCAAGAATTCAATCGCCTGCTCGCCCATGATTTGCGTCAGATGCTTGTAGTTGCCGTTCTCGTCTTTGTTTTCGTATTTGCCCTGGCCGGGGAAGCCCCGCCAGTAATCGTACTTGTCGATGGGCAGGTCTTTCTTGGACCCGACGCCGTACTTGCCGATAAAGCCGGTCCGATAGCCGGACCCGCGAAGCAGCATGGGATAGGTCCGCTCGAGCGCCTCCGGCGAGAAATGTGTTCTGAAGTCCTTGATGCCGTGCCGGCTGGTCCACTGACCGGAAAAGATGCTCGCCCGGCTGGAGGCGCAGATCGAGGTCGTGACGAAGCAGTCCGTAAAGCGCACGCCGTCGTGGGCCATCGCGTCCATGTTCGGCGTTTGGATGATCGGATTGCCCGCGCAGCCCATCGTATCCAATCGCTGGTCGTCGGTCAGCAGGAAGATGATATTCGGCTTTTTTTCCGGCGTCGAGTGCCCGATGATCCCGCTCTTACAGCCCGCCAATAAGCCTGCCGCCGCGACAGATCCACCCGCCATCCGATTAAGAAATTCACGTCGATTCAGACAGTCCATGCGTTACCTCCGTGTTTACTTAGGAATATCATTGATTTAATCAGAACTCTACACAATTTGACCTTAGACGTAGTTGGATTATGAGCTTCTATAATTCCGGATTTCAGAAGAAGATAGGTCTTCGTTGGGAACAAGACGATAATGTTTTTCTTCCTTAATCGATATCTCACTTTCTGACCTAACGAACTCGAAAAGTGCAATAAGATCATCGCCCATAAGTTTTGCTGCGACTGGACGACATTCAAGGTCTGGAAACTTGGAATCACAAATCGCAAAATCCTGTTCTATTTGCACGATACCAACCTCATCGGACTTTCCTTTTGCCTGGACCGGTACGATATACTGAGTTCCAGGCTTGCTTATACCGACATAAAGACCATCGGTTTCGACCTGGCCCATCTGAGCGACAGTGGTTCTGAGGTGGCTTTGCAGAGGATAACACGTAATACCAAGGAAGATATCAATGAGCCGATTATATTGGAGTATCGCCAACAATGCCTGCTCATCGTTTAACGAGTAGCGCCGAATAATTTCCGGTGTTGCGTCCAACACCTTGATCTTTGCAAGGCGAGGATTTGGTGAAATTCTGTGGATGGGGCTCTTTGCAAACCTGTACTGGCCACGTCCTACTGAGCGGATGATCCATTCCTCACCTTTTTCCAATAATCGACTGATACTTTCGGGCAATGGAGTTCGATATCTGTAAGAGTACACGATATCACCCAAGTTCTTTGGTAATTTGATACCCAATTCCTTTGCCACAGGTTCAAATTCTTCCCGGTCAAAAGATACTTCTGACGCATCTGGTGAATAATGGTTGAAAAATACTCTTTCAATTAACTTGTCATATCGGCTCTTTGTTGTTTTCACAGTATTGCCTTTCCTCTTACCTTTCCATTCAAGGATTAAGACTTCCTCACGAAGATGCTCGCCAGTCACAGTAGAAATTCGAGTCCGAAACAGTTCCAAATCGATGACATCATATCCTATCTCGTGAGCGATTTCAGCCAGTAATTCTCCGGTTCGGATCATCACCCGGAGATAGGATGCCTGGTCTCCCACCACATATGCAAGCTTGGCGCCGGGTCGGAGGAAACGTTGAAGCTCCATGAAGTGGCGCTTCATACCACCAAAATATAAACGCGTCACTCGGTGGTACAAACGTTCGAAGCCGGACGTTTTCTTCAGGGCGATTCTCCTTCTCTCAATTTCTTTTGCGATCCTATCGACCGAGCTTCCTGCAGGGATGAGGGTATCCTCGGAGTCTTTGATGTAAACGTTCCGGGTGTTGGACCGTAGTAAATCTTGTTTTAGGTTTTTGAGATCCTTTTTGTTTTTAAGGAATCCTAAGAGGACAGATTCAAGCCTGGTTGTCCGCGTGTAGTCCTTTTCATTCGGGTAAGGGGGTGAGGTTATTACTGCATCGATAGAGGCTTCCGGTATGGTTAAATTCACATATCTTGAATCGGCCGTTATAACTGTCGATGGTGTTGAAGGGTAATTCGCGACCATTTCGAGGTCTCGCACCATAGTAGAAACTCGATTAACGAAATCCTTAAAAACATTGGCATTTTCTTTTTTCTTTTTCCTGACGCCAACCTCGGGACCGAACTTGAGGTTGCTTGCAGAGAAAACCGAGACATGGGCAAGCGCCAAAAGGAGTAGGTTCCTTATTTCGAGATCAACTATTGTTTTTATCTCATTAAGTAGAATTAAGCACTTATATAGAGGCAATTCACATATAGAGTTCGTGAGAATGATCTTCTCTTGTTCGGGATGAAATCTCAAGATGGATTTACCCGATTGCGAATAGGTCTGAGTGGCCCTTTTCACTACCGTTTCCCCTGCTTTTCTTAGTTGCAGAAAATTATTTGTCCAATTTGTCTTCACCTTGGATGCAAAGGAAGCCATAGGGTTAGCTTCGATTCCAATCGAAGCTATTGAATTTAATTTTGCTTCAACCAAAGTTGTTCCCGTTCCACAAAACGGATCGAGTACCGTCCTGCCGTTGGATAACGAAAACCGATGAAGATACTGTCGTACGAGATGGGGAGGAAAGGAGAGTACGAATCTGTACCAGTCATGAAAAGCTCTGTCCGTTAAAAACAACCTATTGTTCTCCGGGCCAGCAGCCTCAAAGATCTTTTTCGCAATTACGCCCATTATAGGAGTTCTACTGCTCCTCGTGCTTTATAGATGGTTCTTCCGATTTACAATTTAACGATGATAGGATTTCGGAATCTTGATATATTGTTACTATAGAATAATCTGTAAGTCAAGCGATTTTGGAATTGCTTTGATACTTGCCGTATTGAATTATTAAAAGACTCAATTTCAGTATCTTTACTTGTTTCTAAGCAAATCGGGGCGGTGTTTTTTTGTTCGTTCAAGGGATTGCTGGCGTCGCCATTCGGCGATTTTGGCGTGGTCGCCGCTCAGCAAAATGTCGGGGACCTTCATTTCGCGAAAGATCTCCGGTCGGGTGTAGTGGGGATATTCCAATAGCCCGTCGCTGAATGAATCGTCTTTAGCCGAATCGTCGTCGCCGAGCGCGCCGTCCAGCAGCCGGACCACGGCGTCGATGACGACCATCGCGGCTAATTCGCCGCCGTTCAGGACGTAATCGCCGATCGAGAGTTGCTCGGCGCCGAGGCCCGTGCGAATTCGTTCGTCGAATCCCTCGTACTTGCCGGCGATCAGAACTAAACGTTTCTCGGCAGATAATTCCCGCGCTTTAGCCTGGTTGAATGGTTGTCCCTGGGGTGTCAGCAGGATGATCCGGCCGCGTTCCGGACGGAGGGCTTGGACGTGTTCGGTACAGTTAAAAACAGGGCCGGGCAGCATGACCATGCCCGGCCCACCCCCGTAGGGCTTATCATCAACCTTCCTGTAATTGTCTTCGGCAAAATCCCGAATATCGGTCAGCGCGATCTCAACTAAGCCGTTGTCCTGAGCCCGCTTCAAAATCGAGCAGTTCAAAGGCGATTCGAACGCCTGTGGAAAAAGCGTAAGAACATCAATTCTCATCGCTTCTCACCGGCCGCTTAACTCGAAGCCGATTCCTTTTCGGTATCGTCCTCGGTCGTTTCCTCTGCCAGCTCAGCCTCAACCTTGGGTTCGGCCACTTCCGGCTCGGCATCGGCCTTGGTCTCAGGCTTTTCAGGCTCGGGCTCGACTTCGGTCTTCTCTTCTTTCACTTCAGCCTTAGCCTCCGGCTCCGGTGTTTCAGCTTTGGTGTCGGCGGTTTCTTCCGCGACCTCGGCCTTCGGCTCTTCTTCGGCTTTCACTTCCGGCTCGGCCGGGGCCTCTGCGGGAGCTTCCTTTTCAGCTTTGGCTTTCTCTTCGGCGGCTTTCGCCTCGGCTTCGGCTTTCGCCTTTTCTTCGGCGGCTTTGGCGTCCGCTTCGGCCTTCGCCTTTTCTTCTGCCGCCTTTTTGTCCGCCTCGGCCCGTGCGATGGCATCGGCATCGGCTTTGGCTTCCGCTTCTTCCTTGGCCTTGGCTTTAGCTTCTTCCTTGGCTTTGGCGTCGGCTTCGGCTTTGGCCTTGGCGTCGGCCTCGGCTTTGGCCTTTTCTTCTATTGCTTCAGCCGCCTTCTTCGCGGCGGTTCGTTCCGTATTATCGAATAGCTTGCCCTTGGCTCGTGCGGCGGCTTTCGCCTTCGCTCGGCGAGCGGCCTTTTGCTCGGCGTATTTATGCTTGATCCCCGCGCGAAGCAGAATTTCCGAAACCGTATCACTCGGGATGGCTCCTTTGTCGAGCCAATACTGCGTTCGTTCGCGGTTCAGCACGATCTGCTTGGCCGGGTCTTTCTCGATGGGGTCGTAGTGACCCAGCTTTTCGAGGATGCGGCCATCCCGCGGCTCCCTTGATTCGATCGCATTAATCCTGAAGAACGGCCGGTGCCGTCGTCCCAATCTCATCATTCTCAATTTGACTGCCATGATTTTTCCTTTCTAAAATGTATAATCAATTCCCGCGACTTTCACAAAACGTCACGGAACGCGTTTACAGTGTAGGACGTACCCGTTCATAAAGATGGCCAGGTTAGCCGGGTCGATCTGGGCGTCGGAGGCGATTTTTTGGATCTGCTCGTCCGTCAGGTCGTCGGCCTTTTCTTTCTCGTCCGGCGTCATGATCGCGATGGCCTTTCGCATCTCGTCCAATTCCTCCACACTCGGCGCTGTGAGCATCGCCAACTCGCTGTCGCCGTGGATATCCTGGAACTGCGTGCGGATCATCTTCCCATAGTCGCTGCCGGAGAAGCGTGCCACTTTCTCAAGATACTCTTCGATGGTTATCTTATTCGTCACTATTATCGTACTCCAAATCCCTTTTGATAAGGGGATCGAAAATCCAAATCCTGCATTTTAACCTTTTGCCAGAGGCTTTGCAACCTCTAACCAGCCGGCCGGACGCTGATTTCCTTTATAATTGACATCACCCAGGTCCAGGCGGGCCTTTTCCGCCAGGGCAAGAAGGCGCTTGACCACGTCGGGATGCCGGTCGGCAACGTTCGTCTTCTCGCCGATATCGGCCTTCAAATCGTATAATGCCATCGGTCGGTTCGGGATGCCTTTGCCCCAGTGGCGCCGCTGGACTTTAAGCGGCAGATGGAGTTTCCACCGGTTATCTCGTACCGCCTGCAACTGGTCCATCTGGTAATAATAAAATGCCTCGTGAGGCGATTTCTCACCGTCCCGCCCGGCCATGAGCGGCCAGATATCTCTGCCGTCGATGATCCGGTCGGTCGGCGCCTTCGTGCCGGCCAGGCGAGCGAACGTCGGTAACAGGTCTATCGTGGTTGTAAGCTCGTCGCAAGCCTTGCCGGCGGGAACGTGCCCCGGCCACCACACCACACAGGGCTCGCGCATGCCGCCCTCCATCGTGCTGCCCTTGAAACCGGAGAGCGGCAGGTTGCCGCCCCCCCATCGACTGGCGGCGCCGTTGTCGGAGGTGAAGACAACGAGCGTGCGGTCGTCGATGTCCAGCTTTTTGAGCGTGGCCAGGATCTCGCCGGTGGACCAGTCGATTTCTTCCACGCAGTCGCCGTAGCCGCCGTTGGCGCTTTTGCCGCGAAACTTTTCGCTGGAATGCACCGGATTGTGCGGCATCGTATGGGGCAGGTAAACAAAGAAAGGTTGGTCCTTGTTGGCCGTGATGAACTTAACGACTTCCTCGGTGTATCGCCGGGTCAGGGTATTTTGATCGGCGGGGGCCTCGATGACCTTTTCATTTCTTAACAGCGGGAGCGGCGGATTCTTTTTCCGTTGCCTGGCGCCCATGTCGTTGCTGTAGGGGATACCATAGTAATAATCGAAACCCTGTCGCGTCGGCAAAAACTCCGGCTGGTCGCCCAAGTGCCATTTGCCGACGCACGCCGTGGCGTAGCCCCGGCCTTTGAGCACGTCGGCGATGGTGATTTCGTTCGGATTGAGCCCCTTGCGGGCGACGGGGAACAGCACGCATTCGTTCATATCGCTTTCGTGCATATTAATCCGGCGGGGGTAGCAACCGGTCATCAGGCTCGATCGCGAGGGCGTGCAAACGCCGCTGGTCACATAAAAGCTTGTGAACCGCATACCCTCGGCGGCCATACGGTCGATGTTCGGCGTGCGGTGCTTTGTCGAGCCGAAACACCCGACGTCGCCATAACCCATATCGTCGCAGAAGATAATGATGAAGTTCGGCTTACCGCCGGCGTGTGCAACGCTCGATCGGCCCAGCATCGCCCCGGCCACCAGCGCTCCGGCACGCCTCAAAAAATCCCGACGCGTTTGATTTTTTTCTGCCATACCAATAATCCCATGTTCAGGTTTTATCAAAAAAGCGTTTTTTTGAAACGGCTTCTTAGGGATGGAATCCGAGGGCGTGCTTATCGTCGTTTCTTGATCTTGCCTTTGCGCTTAATGACGCGTTTTCGTTTCGAGCGCTGTTTGATCTTCCGGCCGCTGGACATCATCTGGCCGAGCTTGCCCATGCTCAGACCGCCCGAGAGCAGGTTCTTGAGTCCGCCCAGTCCGCCGCCGCTCAGTGATTTGAGCATGTCCCGGCTGCGCTTGAACGTCTTGACCAGGCTGGAGACATCCTGGACCTGCACGCCCGCCCCGGCGGCGATCCGCCGTCGTCTCGACGATTCGATCAGCTCCGGATCGCGCCGTTCCTTCAGCGTCATCGAGTGTACGATGGCTTCCATCTGCCCCATCTCGGCGCCGTCGAGGTCCATATCCTCGACCTGGCCGCCCATCCCCGGCATCATCTTGAGCATATCTTTAATGCCGCCCATCTTCTTGACGGCCTGCATCTGCTTGAGGAAATCGTCGAAGCCGAAGCTGCCCTTGGCCATCTTCTTCTGCATCTTGACGGCTTCTTCCTGGTCGAATTGCTCCTGGGCCTTCTCGACTAAGGTGACGACATCGCCCATGCCTAAGATTCTTCCGGCCATCCGGTCGGGATGAAATTCCTCGATCTTGTCGAGCTTCTCGCCGATCCCGATGAACTTGATGGGCTTGCCGGTAACGGCCTTAACGCTCAGCGCCGCGCCGCCGCGGGCGTCGCCGTCGAGCTTGGTCAGGATCACGCCGTCCAGTTCGAGCCGCTCGTTGAATTCCTTGGCGGAATTGACGGCGTCCTGACCGGTCATCGCGTCGCAGACGAGATAAATCTGGTGCGGGGTCGTCGCCTTGGCCACGTCGGCGACCTCGTTCATCATATCCTGGTCGATGTGCAGCCGGCCCGCCGTATCGAGGATGACGACCTGGTGGCCGTTCTGGCGTGCGTACTTGAGAGCGTTTTTGGCGACCTTGACGGAATTCTTGCTGTCCTCGCTGTACACGTCGATACCGACCTGCTCGCCTAAAATCTTCAACTGCTCGATAGCGGCGGGTCTTTGCAGGTCGTCGGCGACCAGAAGCGGTTTGCGACCGCCGGCAAGGATGTGCTTACCGAGCTTGGCGGCGGTGGTCGTCTTGCCGCACCCTTGCAGGCCGGCCAGCATAATGACCGTCGGGCCGGGCGAGACGTAATAGATGCGGGTATCAACCGGCCCCATGAGCTTGGTCAGCTCGTCGCTGACGATTTTGACCATCACCTGGCCGGGATGGAGGCTTTTGATGACCTCGGCGCCGAGGGCGGCGTCCTTGACGTCCTTGCAGAACTGCTTGACGACGGCGTAGTTGACATCCGCTTCCAGAAGGGCCTTACGGACCTCGCGCATGGCGTCCGAGATGTTCGCCTCGGTAATCCTGCCCCGGCCGGACAGCGACCGGAACACCGAATTAAATTTTTCCGTCAATGACTCAAACATACTCGATTCAGAGTGCTCGATGCTTGCTTTTCAACGAGCTTCAAACGTCAGGCATTGAAAAACGCCATTTTTGCAAAACCGGCATTATAAAACTGCTTCGGTGTTTTTGCAAACCGAAAATCAATCAGAACGCCCCCTATTGCCTTATTGTGATTGTATGACGCTTATGGGCGCGGGATGTGACAGAAAAAATGAGATCATATGAGCTATTTCATGGGGGAATCATCCCGGAGTGCGAAAGACGTCATTCGCACCAGGCAAGCAGCGGAAAGGACCTTATTTGACGTCTGACTCAGTGCCCTCCAGGGCATCTGAGGCATCGATCAATTCCTCAGCGATTTTTTCATAGACTTTGAGGATTTGACGCGCTTTTTTCTCGAAGGTTTCCTGATCGCACGGTTTGTGTCTCGATAGCGAGATACACCGCTGGATGAATCCTTTCCGGAGCCAGTAGAATTTGACGTCGTGAAGCCATTTCTCGTACGCCTCAGCCTGGTGACGATGGTCTTGAACCAACTGTTCCAATCGCTTCTCATAGGCAAAGCCGACGTTTCTTACTTTATCCGGCGGTTTTGGATATTCGATTGGGGCGTCGTTCTCTATCGCCAGTTTGAGACCTTTGAGAGAAAGCTCAATGGCTTCCTCGCGGATTTTCTCCAACGGCCTGTTCGGATCGCGCCTTGCTTGACGCATGAGGGCATCGGCCGCTCGGGTGTATAGATCGCAAGCTGTGAGGGGTTCGAGCGGGTATTCCAGGGCAATCATTGAAAAATGGTAGGCCCGGGCGGCAATATTCGGATCGTCGCCGGGCCCATATCCCCGATCCGAATACAAAAAGGCGATCGTGGAGTAGATTTTGCCGATCTCCGAAGGCGAATTGTGACGGACCCTCAGCGCCAGGCATTTTGCCTCCAGCAGGGTCGAATCTGTGTCATCCTTCCATTCGGTGTACCGAACGTCTCTTAACTTACGATCAAAGTCTGATATGTCGCGCGCCGAGCAGTGAACAGAGCAAGCTAATGTCACGAGAAGAAATACTGCCGTTGAGAGCAGGAAGGAATGGGGATTTACCGTTTTCATGATATCTCTCTATCATGAACCATTCCCGTTCTCAGAGACTGCGGGTATCGTTCTGTGCCGATTCGAGAAGCAGACAAGTATAACTGCTCTATGTGTGCATGGCAGGTCGTTGGCACGTACGCATGATACTCGCACTTACTTCACTTGTCCCGTATATCGGATTGGGAGCGGCATCAGTTTAAGAAATTCGGCTGAAAAAGGATGCTCTCTCGGTTCCGGGGATCGCATATTGACCTACGCATTGCTCGGAAGAACTTTTTTTTGACTTTTTGGCTCCATTCATAAAATCGTTAAATCCTTGTTTAGAAACAAGATAAGAGAACGTCGCAACAGATCGTTAAAATTTTTTCGGATATTCCCGAAGATCACGATCAATATTTACTCCGTGAACATCGCTTTATAAACAGAGACGGAGCATAGGATCTTTTCGGAGAAATCAGGATGGGCCGAATCCGAGATCCCATGGCCCAAAAGGCTCGTACTTTGTAATGAGTGGATGCTTCAGTCCCGTTCCTATAGGACGGAACAGAAAAGACGCTAAGGACTTAAAGCCCGTCTTGCAGAACTGTGATGCCGCCTGGAAAGAAGGTGAGCTATCGAGAATTCAATGATTATTCAGAGGCCAAGAGATTGGCGTAAGGAGGTGTAAAATGGTACGTATCGCCACTTTTAACGTTGAGAACATGTTCGCACGGTACCGCTTCAGAGCCAATGTCATCCCGAATCTCGATGACGGATTCACAAGAAACCAACTCGCCTTTCAACTTCTTGATGATGACGCCAAGCGAATTACCGGGGCGGCCATTCGTGCTGTCAATGCGGACGTCCTCTGTTTGCAGGAGGTGGAAAACATGGGGGTGCTTGAGCGGTTCAACTCCCGGTACCTTGGGCCAATGCGGTATCGTCACCGACTGCTGATCGATAGTCACGATCCTCGGTATATCGACGTGGCCGTACTCAGTCGCTACCCGTTCGAATTCGCCCATTCCCATCGGGATGAGCGGAATGCCGCAAACACGACCTGGCTTTTCTCGAGGGACTGTCTCGAGGTGGACGTCCATATCGATGGGGATGTTTTGTCCCTTTATGTGAATCACCTGAAGTCGATGATGGGCGGGAGAGCCGAAACACGCGCACGCCGTCAGGAACAGGCCACCGCCGTTAGAGACATCGTGAATGACTGGTGGAGCCCGGCGGATTTTTCAGGCAACTTCGTGGTTGTCGGAGACTTGAATGATTATCCCGGTGCCGGGACGGCCTTAGGCTCGTTGTTGAATCACCCGCATCTTGTGAACGTTGTGAACAGACTGCCGGTGAATCAGCGCTGGACGCACTACTGGGCCGGGGGCGACGAGTATCATCAACTCGATTATCTCCTGTTGTCTCGCGCCCTCGCCGATCATAATCCGGGCCGGCCGGGGATCGAACGCCGCGGCCTGCCGTGGCGGGCCGAACGCTTTGGCGGGCAGCGTTTCGACGACGTCGGAGAGAACGATCCGAAAGCGTCCGATCATTGTCCTTTGTACATGGACGTTGACCTCATATAAACAATGAACGTGTCAGTCGAAACGTGCCGGACGCCCCAACGACGCCTGTATCAACTCAGGCCCTTGACTTCCCATCCTTTGCGGTAGTCCTCGCGCACGAAGCGATTGGCCCTGTCGGAATTCGTAAAGCGCAGCCCCTTCGAGTCCCAACCGAGACGCCGGCCGGGGACGCGCGAGGCGATGACGCCCAACAGAACGGTTTCGGTCAATCGGCCGGCATAGGCAAAGGGGCAGTTGGTCTTGCCGTCGGTCTTGATGGCGTTCGTCCAGTTCATGTAGTGGTCCATGCCCCGGAGCTTCGGACGATCCACGCCCTTGAAATGCTCGCCGGGGAATAGTTGCGGTCCGCCGCCGTGCGGACACATCAACACGCCCTTGGACCCGATGAACAGGGAGCCGTTGCTGGGCAGCTCCCGGGGTTTGCCTTTGTCTCTGCCTGTTTCCTGTACGCCCATCTGCGCCAATTCCCGCGGGGGCTTGCGGCCTCCGTCGTACCACTTGACGATGATCTTGTCGCCCGTGTACCGGGTGCCGGGGAATTCATACGTGAGTGTTTCCTCCGTTGGAAACATCTCCGGCTTGGGTGCGGGCCCGTTGTATTCGACCCAGTTCGGCGCCGTCAGGTCCAGCGACCAATAGACCGGGTCGATAATGTGACAGCCCATATCCCCCAGGGCGCCGGCGCCGAAATCGTACCAGCCGCGCCACGAGAACGGCACATAGACGTTGCGTTTCTTACCCTTGTGGCCCAACGTCTCCGGCCAGTCGGCCTTGTAGGGCCGCTCGGGGGCGACGCCCAGCCACGCGTCCCAGTCGAGCGTATCGGGAACCGGATCCGAGCCGGCGGGACGGTCGAGGCCCTGCGGCCAGATCGGGCGATTGGACCAGGTGTGGGCTTCTCTGACTTTGCCGATCACGCCCCGTTGGATCAACTCGACCACCATGCGATAGCCGACCCCGGAGTGGCCCTGATTGCCCATCTGGGTGGCCACGCCGGCCCCCCGGGCCGCCAGGCGCAGTTGCCGCGCTTCATAGACCGTGCGCGTCAGCGGCTTCTGCGTGTACGTGGCGAGCCCCAGTGACAGGGCCGTCATGGTGACCGGGGCGTGCATATGATCGGGCGTGGAGACGGTGACGCCGTCGATGTTCTTGGCCTCTTTGTCCAACATTTTGCGCCAGTCCGTGTAAAATTTGGCATTCGGGAACAGTTTGCGTGTGGAGGCGGCCCGATTCTGATCGACATCGCACAGGGCGACCACGATCTGGTCTTTCGATGTCTCACGAATATCGCCGGCTCCTTTGCCTCCGGCGCCCACGGCGGCCAGCCGGACCTTATCGCCCGACGAAGCATGCACAAGCGACGGGACAAAAATGGATTGAGAGGCCATACCCGCCCCCAATGCCGCGGTGGCCGTCTTCAAAAATTCACGACGTGATTGACGCTGCTGTTCGTGTTCCAAAGCCATGGATTATCTCCTTTCGAGTCTATCTTTTGTTGCCATATGTTCGAGTAGCGATCACCGCTCATCCGCCGACACACGATGCGTTCCGTGTGCGGAATAAAAGCACTTTCACTATACCATCCCGCCCGAACGACCGCAAGCCGCAAGGAGGATGTCCGCCGATTTTGTATTCCGATTCCTATAATGAGCTTGAGGATGAGATTGTGAGCCGGTCGGAGAGAATGTGAGGACGACCTGTTTTCGGACGCAGAACGCTCCGGAAGGCGATGAAAGGGCGATTCAGGCGCTCGTGAAGGGCAGACTCGACCTGAACCGGGAGGTTTAACTGTATTCGACCCGGTATTCGCCCGATATAACCGGCGGAAGCAACAAGACGTCTCGGACGAGCACATGAGAAAGAATGAGAGGTGTGTTATGGCCACGAACGAAACGCGGCTCGAAAAAGTCATAGCGGCCTGGCCGACGTTACCGGCGCATATCAAAGCGGCCATCCAGGACATTATACGGGTCAATGCCATTTATCGAAACAGTCGGATGCTCTGGCCGGGCCGGGGTTCCCGCTTGCCGGACGATGACGGAGATCGTGAGCAGGGGCCGCCGCCGGTGGCCGACGTGAAGCGAAAACGCTGTAGCCGGTGCCACCGCTGGAAACACGAAAGCCAGTTCTACAAAAATCGCAGATCGAAAGACGGCTTGAAGAGCCGGTGCAAGCGATGTTCGCGCGAAGCGGCCAAAAAGTACCGGCAAAAAAAGCAAACCGCGAAAAAATAGCCGATAGTCGTTCGTATAGAGTATTTAGCCCGAAACGACCGGCTCATGCCCTATCCTGCCTTCTTACAAGGGTTGTCTCATTTCCGTATATGACTCCGAATCGATCCGAATGTTCGAACGAAACACGCAGGTAGTCAAAACGAAAAATAAAAAAGTTCGAAAATTCTTTTACCCACCTCGATAAAAGGATTTAGAGGCAATACGCCGCCTACATTTTCGTAGATTTTCGAACGATTCACGCAGGTTCGTCCAATTATGGAAGGGCGTTATGTTTTGCCCTTCAGGCCAAACACGGCCCAAATACTAAATTCTAAGTTCTAAATCCTAAACAAGCACAAATGTTCTAAACTCAAAATTCTAAACATGTAGACTGAAGCGTTTTCCGGATAGCGTGTTTTGGTCATTTGAATATTAGGATTTTGAATTTGTTTGGAATTTAGGATTTAGTACTTAGGATTTCTAATTCGGAGCGAGGGTCAGCGAGATTCAGATCACGATTCATACCCCCGAACGGCTGGATCGTCTATTGATTTGGCTCATTCTTTTATATCGCCGGGCGCGGTACGGCTACGCTTTCCGGCGCATCCCGCTGACCCGGGGCAAGTTCGCCATCGTCGATCCCGAGGACTACGACCGGCTCAACCGGATCAAATGGCACGCCCAGCAAAGCCCGCACACCTGGTACGCCGTCCACTCGCTGACCAACGGCAAGAAGGAAAAACGCAAGAACCTCCAGATGCACCATCTCGTGATCGAGATCCCGCCCGGCATGTTTTGCGACCACATCAACCATAACGGCCTCGACAATCGCAAGGCCAACCTCCGATCCGCCACGCACACACAGAACGTCTGGAACCGGCGAAAGTTCAGGCCGCACTCGCGCTCGAAGTACAAAGGTGTCGATTGGGCCAACGACATGAAGCGCTGGCGCGCCCGCATCCGCGTCAACGGCAAACGCATCTATTTAGGCTCATACAAAAACGAACTCGACGCCGCCAGGGCCTATGATTCCGCCGCGAAAAAACACCACGGCCAATTCGCCGCCGTGAATTTTCCAGAGGAATAATCAATAGCCACAGATACCTGGAATACAATAAGTTTCACAGCATAACATGGTTTTGACACAAAGACTCAAGGCATTACTAATACTGCTCTCATCCATAGGGGTATTTCACTTGAACATTGAAACCCCTTGACGACATTCCCGATAAAAAATACACTTAAGACCATGATATAGATTAGACGAAGAAAATAATAGAATTCAAACATTCGTTTATGGAATACGGAAAGTTGTCTATTGCCCTGTTCTTGACCGCGCTATGGTAATACAGTATATGAATGCTCGTCGGACCGAATAAATTGTTCAAGGCAGAAGTGACCCATCTACTAGGCTAAGCGAATTCAGAGGATAGTGTGCAGTTCAAGAATCAAAAACATGAGCGTGTTTTTCGGCGACTTGTACGTGGGCTCCAAAGTCTCGGATACGAAGGTAATCTCATACAGGAAAGCTACGATTTCCCGGATCTGTTTCTACCCGATACTCCAATCCGCTGTTTGCCCGCTGTTGCATTCGGTAGAGAACCTCCATCATATGATACGGCTTGTATAGCATTGGTGTTTCCCAATCACAAAAACGGCATTGATTTGATATCCGAATGCCGAGCTGTTGGTGCACCAGTTGCGCTGGAGGTTGATGACGACTGTATCACACAGTGGAAAGTGAGTGCGGACACCAATCGAATTGTCAAATGGGATAAATTCCATGCTAGTAGCCTTTCTCAAAAGTTGAAAGAAAAAAAAGATGAGTGGTTACCGGACATAATCGTTCGTGGAAAAAACGTTTTTGCAAAATTGGCCCCACGTCAATTGGATTTCATCGATCTTGGATTGATCCCAGCACTTGAAAAACAGGTTAGGGATAAGCTGGATCGTCTTTTACGTGAGGTCATAAACACGGCAATATCTGTGCATAAAAACAGCACAGGCAGCGGACCTGATATGCAGCGGCTTTTTCGGCTGGTCTTTCGACTTATTGCTGCCAAGCTTCTGGCAGACCGACGAGTCTCTCCTTTTCGCTCGGTTAACAAAGATAGCGACCCAGAGACAGTCCTGACACGAGTCTCTCGATATTACAGCCAGACCGAGCCAGTCATTGAAGATGCACAAACAAGAGCAACTGTTGCAGGAGCGATCTGGGGTGCTGTTAGTTTCCAGAATTTGTCTGTCGATGCGCTCGCGGACATATATGAGAATACACTCGTTGATGAGCAAGTACGCCGTAAATTGGGAACACATAGTACCCCTGCCAGTGTTGCGCGGTACATGGTCAGTCGCCTAATCAATGAAGAGAACATCTCTGATATACATCAAATCATCGAGCCTTGCTCAGGACATGCGATATTTCTGGTAGCCGCACTGGAACGTCTTCGCGACCTACTACCAAACCAATTGCCGCCCCATGAACGCCATCGGTTTTTCGTTCGAACACTCCGCGGCTTCGAGCAGGATGCATTTGCACTTGAAATAGGCAAGCTTTGTTTGATGCTTGCCGATTTTCCTTTCCCTGATGGATGGCACCTTGTATCAGCAGACGTATTTGCATCACAAAAATTTGATTCAGCTTTGAGGCAAAGTGATATCGTTTTATGCAATCCACCTTTTGAGGATTTTTCAGAAGACGTTAGACAACTTTACCCAAATAGACGCTCGGTGCAAAAGCCCGCAGAGCTACTTCACCGCGTGCTCGACGAATTGAAACCGTCTGGTACTCTGGGTTTTGTGCTTCCTCGACAGTTTATTGATGGCCGCGCATATAAAAACATAAGGCAACGATTGGCTGACAGATATGAATTGATCGAGATCGTCTCGCTTCCAGATCGTATTTTTCATATCTCACAAATTGAGACCTCGCTGCTTATTGGCAGAATACCAAGCACTCGTCATACACAGGTAAACTTGTTTTTCTCACATGTTTCTGATGCAGATGCAGATCGCTTCCTTCAGGATTATGCAGTGTCTTACAGAGAAACCGAAAAGAAGGCGAAAGCTGCTTTTGTGGAAAGCGCAAGAATTCCACAATTACAACAAGTGTGGGATCACCTGGCAGAATTTCCGAAATTAGTGGACATTGCTGAAATCCATCGTGGAGTTGAGTGGCAACCTCCATTCGACGAGGCGAAATATGTCTCTGCCCATCCAAAGAGCGGCTTCGCTAAGGGGCTTCGCAGGGTCACCGATACCTATATGGCTTTTCAGAATATTCCAACAGTATATCTGTCTACTCGGTCCGAAGATCAACGCGGCAATGCATTTGATTTACCGTGGGAAAAACCCAAGGTCATTGCGAATGCTGTGCGAGTATCTCGCGGACATTGGCGCCTCGCGGTGTTTCCAGATGAAGAAGGACTTATAGCTTCGCAGTCCTTCTATGGTATTTGGCCTTCATCTGGATGGACTATACGAAGTATATCAGCGGTGTTGAACGGACCAGTTGCCAATGCCTTCATATTTACACATGAAGGTCAGCAGCATAATAGAAAGCGAATTCTTGCACAGATTCCTCTTCCATATTTGACAGAAGATCAACATATTACTTTGGATCGTCTCGTTGAGGAATATCGTGGAATTACGAACGCGCCTAATGACATCTTTTCAAACACAGGCAATTCGTTATCATACGAAGATGTACTTCGCAGAATATGCCTTCAGATCGATGCCGTAATACTAAAGGCTTACAATCTCCCTCCCCGCATCGAGCGAAATCTTCTGGATTTCTTCCGTGGTCATCAAAGGCGTGTTCCATTCCCTTTCACGGAATACTTTCCCGTGGAATTCAAGCCAACAATTCCGCTGTGGATGTATATTTCAGACGATTACCAACGATGCCGTGCTGATTACCTGGTGAGCCGGATACCGCAAATCACAGATCCTGTACTCGTGGATGCCCTGGCGGAGGTGGAGTAGGTGGAAGGTTATTTGCTGGATACAAATGTTATATCGATTCTGATGCGTCCTAATGATCCCCGCTACCTTGACGTCAAAGCAAAATTCGAGAAACTTGGAGTATCGCCAGTATATTTACCTGTCATTGCTATCGCCGAAATTGAGTATGGGATGGCAAAAGCTGACAGCCCTAATGAGCAACAGCGAAATGCCGTGCGTCGTTTCTTTGCTGATTACCCAAACCATTTGGCTATCGACGATAATACTATCGAGCCTTACGCACTGATCCGCGCACAGTTATGGAGAGATCATGCAACCCGAAAGGGGAGTAGACACAAAGAGAAACTCCCAGAGGAATTAGTTCACCGAGAAAGTGGTAAACTCCTCGGCATCGATGAGCGTGACTTGCTTATTGCCAGCGTTGCAGCACAGTACGGACTGATTCTTGCAACATATGATCAGAACATTGGCATGAAGGCTATCGATGCGGCGGGAGCCTATCTTGAACGCATGGGATTTCCTATAAGATTACGTATTAACTACTGGGGGCAGGAGAAGAAAGAGTAGGACTTCTCCAACAATTCTCAAGCCTTTTTCTTTGATACTCTGGGATTGATTAAGGAGATTTCATTCACATTTTAAATAATGCCTATCCGGCATCTTTTAAACTGGGGTCATGGATCAAACATCGAGTTTCCAATCCTTCAATTGCTTCTTTATAAACCGGTCTCAGGACAAATCCAGTCTAAATGCCTATATCAACCATTTTCCTGATGTCAGAAAAATGGTTTCGAGGTACAGTCGTCAACAATCAATAGTAAATGCTTAGCCTGTTTCGTTTCACCAAATGTCCGATTGGTTTAGAATGGCGGTTTTTAGGGCCGAAAATGGGATTTTTCTGTATAGCTTGACTTTTTGACTCAAAGAGCCTATATATTATTGGTAGCAATTGTATAAAAACGAATATCGAATAATGAATATCGATTAGCGAATATCGAAGTAATGTGGCTTTGTGGTCGTTTTAATCGTTTTTCACTTCATCATTGGATATTCGGAGTTCGTTATTCGATATTTTGCGTGTTTACGCGCCAGCGACGAGGGGGTTTCTCGGAGGGGCGTCTGATTGAGTAAGTAAATCAAACTGACCGATGGTCGGCTTGAGAATGCAAAAATCAAAAGTAAAAAGGCAAAATTTCAGTTCGAGTACGTAATAATCCGGCGGAGCCAATGGTTTATGGCAAGGATGTTTGATAATAGTTTAGTGTTGGAAGTTCAACAGGCCAGCGATATCGTTGACGTGATCGGTGAGCATGTCAGTCTGAAAAGAAAAGGGCGCGAGATGGTGGGGCTATGCCCGTTTCACGACGACCATAAGCCGAGTATGAACGTCAACCCGGCTAAGCAGATCTTCAAGTGCTTCGCCTGCGGGGCAGGCGGAGGCGTCTTTACGTTCGTGCAAATGCGCGAGAATCTGACCTTTCCGCAGGCTATCGAACGGTTGGCCGAGAGAGCGAATATTCAAATACAGAAGAAAGAAGTCAGGAGACAGAATACAGAAGATAGAGGGGAACCGGTTGAGGAGGTCGATCCGAATCGGCTGGCGAAGGCCAATGCCTGGGCGGCTAAGATCTTCCAGAATAACCTTAACAATAGTGAAAACGGGCAGTTTGCCCGGGATTATCTCGCTAACCGGCAGATTAACGCCGAAAGCATCGAAAAATGGCGGATCGGCTTGGCGGACAACGACCAGCAAGGGCTTA
>Ga0272442_10001101_pt1 | contig 41619 bp, 19 predicted proteins | sample SSMForm2O_FD_200262 | JGI IMG/M metagenome (GOLD analysis project Ga0272442, IMG submission 200262) | Marine sediment archaeal communities from Little Sippewissett salt marsh, Falmouth, MA, United States - SSM-Form-2O | ecosystem: Environmental > Aquatic > Marine > Wetlands > Sediment ...
TCCCGCGAGTACTCGGTAATCGCGAAAAAACCCGTCACCACCTTTTCCTTTGTATCCTCATCGGCTTCGGCGCTTCCTTTGAGGATGTTCATTGCCAGCATAACCTGCTCGTCGTTCATGTCGGGAGTCAGGCGATACACGTCGAAGATTTGTCGTCCCTTCTCGCTGTCCACGTTGACAATATCGGCCCGCGCCACTTTCATGTTCGGAATGGTGACGATTCTCCCTTCGTAGCGTGTTCGGATCCTCGTGCTTCTCAGGCCGATTTCGGTAACGACGCCGTCGAATCCTTCGACCTGGACACGGTCGCCGACTCTGAACGGTTTGTCGATGAAGATGGTAATACTACCGAAGAAGTTACCCACGGTTTCCTGAGCGGCCAGGGCAAACGCCAGCCCGCCGATGCCCAATCCGGCCAACACCGATTTGACGTTCAATCCGGCACTGTCCATCGCCATAAGTAGCGCCATAGTCCAAATCGCAATCTTGAAACCCTTGCGAATAACCGGCACCAACTGATCGTCGAGATCGCTTTCGGTCTTTCGTGCAAACGGGATCAAATATTCTTCGACGAGCGAGTCGAACACCCGCGTGACCAACCAGGCCAGGTTGACAATGATCAGGGTCTGGACACCTTTATCAATGATTTCGTCGGTTCTCTCCGAAAGCGTCAGCGGCCATCGCAGGCCGTAATATATACCGACAATGACAACGGCGAAAACGAGCGGCTCCTCGCACATGTCGATAAGAATATCATCGAGTCGTGTTTTCGTCTTCGTGGCCAGTCTTTTGATCGTTCTGCCGATCACCCAGTAAAGAATTTTGCCGATGACCAGCGCGCCGACAATCACCAGGGCTGCAAGGGCCCATTGAGCAAGGGTGTTGCCATAATAGTCTTTTGTAAACATTTGTTTCTTTGAAATCAGTAACTGACAGGAATACTGTTAGCACAAAGATTGTATATTACCAATAGAGACGCAACAGTTCAAGCGAAGAAATCGCTCATCACGTTGGTTTCAAGCTTTCCGGTCACTCGGCACCGAGTCGGCGCGTTGCCGTTGACACCCTCCGGGCGCAACACAGTCGAACCTTCCCTAACGTCTTTTCCGGCTTGTCGAGGGCCGATTCATTGACCTCCCGCGCCGCCACTGTTGCCGGCCGGCTTGCCCGCAAGCGATCCCGAGTCCAGCAGCGCGTTGATCTCCGGACGCCGCAACATTTTATCGAGCTCTTTCAACTGCTTCTCTATCTCTGCCAACGTGGCGGCGTAGTAAAGTTCCGTATGGAAGAAGTACCGCGCGGTATCGGCATCGATCACGTGCACCTGCCCCTTCTTGAGTTCAGGCATGAGCAAAATCTTACCGACGCTGAAGTTCGTCAGACGCATCTCGTCGATATCGCCGTTGAGGACGGCGATCTTCTTGAGCGCCAGGGCTCTTCGCAGACGTACCATATCGTCTTCTTCCTGGATCAGGATCGTATGGCGCTTTTGTCCTCCCGACGTCGGCTGGTTCAATTCCCACAGTTTCTCTTTCCATACATCCCGATTCGGGCAGTCTATCAGTTGGACCGTCGGAACGGGCTCGGTGCCCAGGCGTCCCGCCTCAAGTGAATCGCGATCGTAGCTATATGTAACGGCCAGGGCCTGGTCTCCGAAGTCCTTCAGTTCTCCCTTCTTCTCACCGGCCACGAGGTCCTCGAGCCATTTGACGTCATACCCGCCAACCTCGGAACTCTTGAAATAAATGATCCGCGACCGCTCGATCTGGTCCGCGGTATTAAGGCGTTTGATCACTTCGTAGATCATCCGCGTAACGAGGATCGACTCGCCGGGTATGTCGTCACGCACGAACGAACGGAAGGGCTCGATCTCGGCCAGGCGGAAGTTCTTCTCGGCGACCTGCCGGGCCATCTTGCGATAACGCGCAATCCGCTGATTTTCCAGTAAAAAGGACAGATCGAATACATCTTCCCTGCGAATCCTGTAGGAATCACGAAACAGCTCATTGCCAAAGCTGTCGAAGTGATCCTCGTCTTTGGGATAGGACCGTCGCGCCTCTCTCGCTTCCGGAAGGACGTGGGGCGTCAGGACGATAATGACCTCGCGTTTCGTATTGTCTTTCTTTTCGGCGCGGAACAAAATGCCGATGATGGGGATGTCGCCGAGGATCGGAACCTTTTCCTGCGTTATCTCCTTGTCTCGCGCGACAAGACCGCCGATGATCAGCGGGGTATTGTTGGGAATGCGGCCGTACGTTTGGACCCGGCGCGTCGAAACAGTGGGCGCCCTGGCGAGCAGATCCCCGTTGCCCGAGCGCATCTCAAGATCTTCGCCGGGGACCTCCGCCGAGACGATGGTATCGATGAGCATGCTGACTTCACTCCCCATTTCATTAATGCGAGGCCGGATATTCAGCAGGATACCTGTCGGCAAATATTTGAAATCGAAGCTGACTTTGCTGCTGTAGGAGGATCCCTGGAGACTGCTGGCAATGGGAATATCCCGTCCGACGCGGATCGTGGACTGCCGGTTGTTCAGCGTCAAAACACTCGGACGCGATAGAATCTCCGCCTTTTTGACCCGAATCAGCGCCTGGATGGTGGCGGTCCACGCATCCCAGTCGAATTCGCCGTCGAAGACATCATGAATCGACAGGGAGCTAAAGTCAATTTTCAGTGTGTCCGCCGACGTTTCGGGGGGCCACGTACGATAACCGGCGTTGATCTCCAACGGGGACTTATTGAAATTCCAATTGACGCCTAATTCCTCGAGACCGTCCTCGCTGATCTCCAGGACCATCGCTTCAATAAAAATCTGCCTTGCCGGCCGGTCGATCAGTGTATCGAGGATTCGACGCACCTCGCTGAACTGACCGGGATGGGCCGGATGAAAGACCACCAGCAGTTGTGTCATGGGGGAAGCAATCGCATTGTCGCTTAACTGCGAAGCGGCGCCCGGCTCCATCGAAAGTAAGCTTCCCTTGGCGGACGTCGATGTTTTCGCACCGATCAGTCCGGTGAACGCGGGCTCCGGGTCACCAACTTCCACCACGTAAGGAAGCTTGGCAAAGTCGATCTTCGGGGGAAGCGCCGAGGCTTTGGGCATCGTCGTGATGCCCAGGCCTTTGAGCATATCCATCGCTGTTTTCGCGTCCACATAGCTGAGTTGTATGAGCTTCCTTTCCAAATCCCGGACCGTCAGATTACCCCGCATCTGATTGAGTGAGGCAACGAGTTTGGTGACCTGGGGTTCTACCGCTTTTAAGTCGGGATTGTCCGAAAGTTTGCCGTCTTTGTCGACGATCACGCCCAGTATCCAGAGCTTGGGGGGCTGTGAGATGAACCGCCGGTAACCAAAACGCAGTACGGCCCTCCCGCCATCGACCGTCCGGGAAAGCGTCCGGCCGCTGATGACGCGCGCCGGAGGGACCGGCAGGGCGTCGTTGACAATATCCGGCGCAAGAGTGTAGCCAAGCTCCGATTCCAGATGCAGCGTAAGATTCTCGCTGATTTCGATCATCTCCGTCGTACTTACATTGGGCAAAGTGACCAGAGCGGTCATGTTCGCAGATACACCCGTCTCGCCGGCCATTTCCACGGCGTCGGCCGCGTTGATCCGGGCCGGTGGATCAGCGGGGTTTTCGGCCGTTATGCCGGCATCGGCGTCGAGATTGTTCGGAGAAGGGGCGGGTGATTCCTCAGGGATATCGAAACCCATGGCATCCAGCGCCTCAACCAGTTTGTTTATCTGGTTCGGGTCGTCCCCTTCGAGAATTAAACCGTTCATTGCCCGCGGTTCTTCAAGCGTAACGCTCTTCGTCGTTTCCACTTCCGGCGCACAACCCACAAACGCCATCAACAACAGCATACCTATCACCGGGGCGAATCCGAATCCCCTTCCGGCGGTTGTCTGTAGCGGCATTGTTCGTGAGCTTGATTTGAATTCTTTTCTCATTCGCATGTAACCGTCTCCATTGCTCATCTGTGCAATTATTGCGTTTTCCATCAAGCCTCCAAACCGTCTGCCGACAAGACCACATTTTAATATATCTATATGCGCCACGCGAATCAATAACTGTTTTTTTTGATACAAATTATTCCGCCCGCCATAAAAAATGTTTTACATCCCCGGCTTGTAAAGGTAGTATGACAAAATACATCTGAGGACTAAGAAGAACACCTCATATAAAAAGTCGCTCGGATAGATGGCTTGTCAGTGCTTCTGCTCAACTGCCATATTGAAACCGATTTCCAATAGGAGACGTTTAAGATGCACATCAATAAGTATAGGTTAGTCTTCACGGTCATTTTTTTGTTCGTTTCGGCGGCCGGATGTGGCCGCGGTTGCAGCCCGCAGGAAACGCTGCAAACGATCGTATTGCGGAACAAGTGGGTCGGTGACATCGACCGGTTGAAGATGAATGAGCCGTCCGGGATATGCCTTCACAGCCGGCGCGGAACGCTGTTTGTGGTAGGCGACGAGGGCTATCTTTGCGAAATCAAACCGGACGGCTCGCCGATCAAGGAGAAGACGATTCGCGAGGGAGCCGATTTCGAGGGAGTGACCTTTGATCCGGCGACCGGGCTTCTATACATTGCCGTTGAGGAGGAGGAACAGGTGCTGGAGGTCGATCCGGGGACCTTCGATATTTTGCGCGCGTTCGAGGTTCCGAGGGAATTCGAGGGGAAGGTGCGTCTTGAGGCCGGAGGGGAGGGCATCGAAGGCATTACTTTTGTCCCTGATGCACAACACGGCGAGGGCGGCTTCTTCTATGTGGCCAACCAGTCGTACAGCCTGAGTAATGAGCGGGATATCTCTGCCGTATTCTCTTTGGAGCTGCCTCTTCGAAGTAAAACCTCAACGCCTAAGATCACCGGCTATTTCGAGCCGGGGGTTATTGACCTGGCCGGCCTGCATTATCATGCCGAGACGGATCGCATTCTTGTGATAAGTGACTCGCCCAATATACTGATGGAGTATTCGCGGGAGCACGAGTTGTTGAACGTGTATGCCGTCCCCGGCGACAATCAGGAGGGGATCACTCTTGATTCGGAAGGGTACATTTACATTGCTCAGGATTCGGGCGGCATCCTCAAGATGAAGTGGCTTCGCTGAGGGCGGCTTGTGCCGAAGTCACCCTGTCAGGAGGACCCAAAGCCTTTTCTGAGATCCGGCGCCGAGAACGCCATGGCGATCAACGCATCCTCATCGCCGACGATAGACTCCTCCGCGTCAAATCCGCCGACATGTTCCCTCGGGTTCATGATGACTTTGTCGCCCCTGCGTATCCCCAATAAGACGACGGGGTTCTTTTTATCCCGCTTGTCGTACATCATCTTGGCGCACTCGACGAACGTCTTGCCGACAAACTCATCCGGAAAATGTTCGCGTGTGACGATGTAAATTTCATTGCCCTCGAATGTATAGGTGAGCAGATCCTTGTAAACGGCCGAAAGCTGCTTGTTCAGCGCACAATGTGCCAGGATGCCGACCCCGATCTCCGTCGTGCATATCGTCTCGTCGGCGCCCGCGTCCGTCAGGTGCTGGCTGTTGTCCGAATTAACCACTTCCGTGATGATGTGGGGTCGCTTGCGCTTGCACTCGCTCAACAACGCCAGAATGATCATCGCGGATTTCGCATCGGGATCCGGGCTCTGGTTGTCGGCCAGGACAATAATCGTATCGGCCAGGCTGACCCGAGCGCGTTTCAGCGTGCCGTGACGGATCGGGTCCTCGTGTATACAGTACAACCTGTTGTACGCGGGCAGCCTCGATAATTCCTTGTCGTTCAGCAGCTTGTTGTCGATGATGACAATGTCCGCATTGGGCTTTCCTTCCGGGTGATGCAGCTCTGAAATGACCCGCTTTCCGCGCACATTCCAGTTGCATATCACAATGTGATCGTTCAAATCCTTAGGCATTTTGATCTCCTCGCTTTTCAAAAAGGCGGCGGCAAACCGACCGGCCACCGCACCAAAGAAGAACACGGTCAACATCAGGATGAAAATCGAGGTAATACGACCGGCCAGCGTCACCGGATAACGGTCCTCGAAACCGCTCAAGACGTAAATCGTGATCGACCAGAAAGCTTCGCCGACGCTCTCGAACGAACGGTTATGGTATCGCTCGAAGAAATACATAGCCATCGCGCCGAGCACGTAAAGACACACGAATATGATGACGAGTCGGACGTGCATGTGTCGCTGAGTGAACCGGCGTATGGCGGATCGATACTTGACGACATAGCCCAGCAACACAACGAAAGCCAGGCCCCAAAGAAGGACCGGCAGGTAATCCATAAAGGTCTTTTTCAGAAGTCCCTTTTCCGCGTAATATTCCTTTGCCTGTTCATGGATCGGGATAATAGGACGCATCTTGTGATCCAATATCCCATCGAGGGCCTCATTAAGGGGTAAGCGGTACGTGGTCAGGTCCGCTCCTTCGACGCCGTGTTCCCGGCGGAGAACATCGGTCTTTTCGAAGATCGATTTCGTCAGTGTCTTTATGAAATCGGGCGGCAAGTCCCGGCTGCGAATCTTCTTCTTCTCGAAGTCCTTTCGGGCGACAAGTATCGCCCGCACCCCGACCGTATTAACCGGTTCGAGCTGCGCTCGATACGTATCGGCGGGAATTTCGGTGTACACGAAATAGGGAAATTTGCGCATGAGCTGTTTAGCCAGACTCGCGCCGATGGGTATGAGCCTCACATGATCCTGTAACGAGATGCCGTCGATGGTATCCGTCAGAAGAGGCGTCGGCACCCCGGCGGTGACCACCGCCGCGTCCAGTGAATTGCCCATCAGCATCTTTCGAGCCTCATCGAAACTGCACCGAATATCGGTCAGATCCGACGCTTCCCAGCCGGCCAGGGCAAAAATAAGCGTCGCGCTGTTGGGAATGTTTTCAGGCGGAGAACCGGTGCGTATCCGTCGGCCCCTTAACTGGTCTGTGTACTCGATGCCGCTCTTCTGGGTCGCAACGATCTGAATGAGCTCGGTATATAAAGAGGCAATCGCCAGCGCCTTGCTCGACGGCAATGTGTACATCGCCTGACCCGTACTGAAATAGTACACCGTGTCATTCTGAGCCAGGGCCAGGTCAACCTGCTCGTTGTCGATCAACTGCAAGTTCTCCAGCGTCCCGCTGGTCGATACGACTTCCACCTCAATGGTATCCGGGTAGGCGTCCTCAATCAGTTTCTTGATGCCGTGGCCCATCGGATAATAAACGCCGGTCGGGCTTCCGGTCGCGATCCGCAGCCTGATCTTCTCGCCCGTGACATCCAGCGCAACGCACAGAACCGGATTGCTCAGCAATATCAGCACCACTATCGCCATCGCTCTGAATGATATCTTCCGGATTCTGAGTCTCAACGTCGCGTCTGCCTCGTCAATGTACATTTATTCTGTTCTTTTCGTCCGTGGGAGGCGTTACTGCTTGCTATAACGCCCATGCACAAAATTCATAGCCTATCACATAAACTATTATACTATGTTACTACTATCCGAGTCTTTTTGCCATCAGATTTTTAAAGATGCTCGCATCCATGGATTACATAGGACAAAACCCGTTGGATGGTTATGTCACAGCCGAGGGCCGCAAACGGGTCGATATGTGATTCTTCAAGCCTCTTTTTTGCCAGGCTTGCATTGCTTTCTTATTTTTGGTAGAACACATTGGCGTACCGGCGTTCCGGTGCGGCAGGCTCTCCTTGAGAGAATCCTTGGCGAATGAATGAGAGTGGTTCAGTGAAAGCTTTGTGTTACAGATTGATGTCGGTCATTATCATTATTCTACTGGTTGTAGCCGGTCTCGCCGGCCGAATGGACGCAGCCGTTTACAATCTCCACCTTGTAACTGACAATACGCCGGATTACACCGATATCGAGTCGTTTGTCCAAAGTGTGACCGGCCATCTCGACACGCCGGAGCAGAAGTGCATAGCGGTCTGGCGATGGGGAAGACGGAGTCGGCGCCAAACGAGCTGCTCAAGGGAAGAGGGCCGTCTCATATGGGACCCGATCCTGCATTACAATTCCTACGGCACGATGAACTGCGGCATCATCTCCGCGTTGAATATGGCAAGCTGGCTGAAGCTGGGGTATCAGGCTCGATACGTCCAGCTCGGAGATCACACGGTCAGCGAGGTTTCATGGGATGGCGGCACGACCTGGCACATGTTTGATTCGTCAATGAGTTTCTTCTGCTATGATGATAAAGGTCTTGTCGCCGGTTGCGAGCAGATCAAGGCGGCGCACGCGGGCAGGTTCTCCGGCGGCGAGAGCGAGCCGGGATACTATTACTATTATCATGGCGCGCCCCAGTGTATTTCACATCGAGGTAAGGACGGCTGGTGTTGTTGCAGTGACAATCCGGTGGCCTATCAGCGAACGCTTTCAAATGGGGCTGAATCGTATATCGATGGTTTTTCGGTCGATAAACATACGCTGCATGTGCGCTACGGGCATCGTTATATCCTGAATCTGTTGCCCGGTCAGTCCTACACGCGATATTGGAAGCCCCTTGACGGTACGGACGACCCGCCTGCCGGCACGGATCGATGCAACTACTATCGGCCGCTCAACGCCAAAGATCCCGATGAGCAGCACAACCTGCACAATATTCGCAGCAACGGAGTCTGGCTGTTTAAACCCGATCTAAGACGTCCGGATTGTCGAAAGCTCTTCTACGATGCGGATAACATCGAGATCAACACCGAGAGCACCGCAGGCCCCGGGCTTCATCCCGGCCTCGAAAGACAACGGGCTCGGGTGGTTTTCAAAGTCTCTGCGGCCAATGTGATGACCTCAATGCGCATCACGGCAGAGGCCATACGCAAAGATCCCAGCGACGTCTTGCGCGTTTTTGTTTCCAGGTGTGCCGGTTTACGATGGACGCCGGTCTGGGAATCCAGCCAAACCGGTGTGCACCCTGTTGCCCTGGGACTTCGAGACGAGGTCGCCGGAGTGACCGAATGTCTGGTGAAAGTGGAAATGCTCACGGTCGGCGAGAAGACGGACGTCGGACTGAATCAGCTCGAATTCACCACGATTACCCAGTTGAATCGACGGACATTGCCGAAACTCACTCTGGGCACGAATCGAATACACGTCTCAGCAGGCCGGCAGGTCGATACGACCGTATTGTGGCCGGCCCTGCACGACGGCCTATACAAGAAGACGGTCTATAGCGCCAGGAACATCCACGCCGACGAGAAACCCGATGGCATGTACAAAGCGACACTGGGCGCGGGCGCTGACGGCGTGCCCTGCGAGGCAACGTGGCGCATCCAGGTGCCGACCGACATCTGTGGTGTCACCTTTGCCTCCATCGTGACAAACCGGTCGGCAAATTCCTATGTCTCGCTCCAACAGTCCCTCGACGGCGAACACTTTACCGAATTCTATCGCAAGGGGGACGGCAGCGTTCCATTCGATAAGCAGGTACTATATACGTTGACCGACGAACAAATTGCCCCTGTCACCCAACAGGTTTACTTCAAGGGGGTGTTTTTCTGCAAGAACAACGCGGCCACGTACAATATGCCCGGGATCCAGGACCTTCTGCTCCGGGTCGAGCGGCGCCCGCGTCCCATGGGGTTCCAGCCGATTGAGATCACTTACAATTGGACCGAACATCGGGCCTCGGGCGACGTCACCCGATCGCATACGGAGCTGGTTGCTTCGCTTCCATGCATGTATGAGATCAACGTGGCCGGTTTTCGCGACCCGACCATGAATTGGGTACGCATGAATCTGAAAGACGCCGCGCCTGACCGGCGACAGCACGCTTATGGTTACTCCGATGGTGAGGATGTCGGGCCGGGTTTCGAAACCCTACCGGTAATCTATACATGGGGCACTAACGTGGCCCGGGGCAAACCTTACACCGCCAGCCGTCCGTCAAGTGAGAACTCGAAGAATCCTGACGCCGACGGGTGCGAACTGACGAACGGTAAGATCATTGCCCCAACGGACTATGTGAGCTCCCCAATGGTCCAGGCCGCCACCGCATTCTGGGAACCGGGCGACGGGCTGAGGTTGGTTCTCGACCTTGGCGCCGTACAGACGGTCGGCGGCGTTCGCATCAGCACGCACCAGCCAGGCACTCGATACTGTCATCCTCAGCGCATCGATGTCGATCTCTCAATGGACGGCAAGCGCTGGCAGCATGCCGGGACGATCCGTCACAACGATCTCTGGCAGCCGCCGGGCGATTATGAGCCTTGGGAGCATGATGACAGTCCGAGGTTCAACCGTTTGCCTGCCGGAGGCCGGCTGGCCTATTCGTATCCGTTAGCGCTTGAAACGCCGTGTGCGTGCAGATATGCTCGTTTCATCTGCACCTCCCTGGAAGGCAGAGGCATGGGCCTGTCGGAGATCGAGGTCTTCGATCAGGTCAAAGTAACACCGGCGTTGCCTCCTGTGGCGCACGTGCAACTTTCGGCACGGGGCATGTAAAGCGATCTTGATGGTATTGTACGGAACTGAAATGAAGAGGACGCCGACGAACGGCTCGAAGTCAAATACTTTAATCCTTATTGGTACAAAGAAATGTCAAACTGTATAGCAGCACTGTTCATGGAGTTAAATGGGAAATTCTCCCGGTACAAGAGTCAATTTATGCCCGGATGGCTTCTGTTTTTAATCGTCGCGCTAGCCTCCTCAGGCTATGCCCTGCCGGCGTTTACCGGCGCCGAAGGCTTTGGCGGCGATACTCTCGGAGGAAGAGGAGGGCGGGTTATTAAAGTCATCAACCTGAACTCATCAGGCCCTGGGAGTCTCCAGAGCGCCTGCCAGACCCCCGGGCCAAGGATCGTTGTGTTCGATGTCTCCGGCGTAATCCCCGGCGATATTGTCATCACCGAGCCGTACATTACAATCGCAGGGCAAACAGCCCCGGGGGCCGGAATCACAATACAGGGGATGCTTCGCACGGCAAGCAGGAACGATCGAGTGCACGATGTCGTCGTCAGGTTCCTTCGCGTTCGCCCGGATCCCGGCCGAGGTTCGCAACTTGACGCGATTCAGTTTTCGGTCGTGGATAATGCCATCCTTGACCATCTTTCCTGTGCCTGGGCAGAGGATGAGACCATCGACATCTATAGTCACGCCACCCGTGTGACGATCCAGTGGTGTACGATCGAGGAGTCCGCCACAAAGGGCCATGCGAAAGGACCTCATAATTACGGCCTCATTGCGGGGCCGGGCAGCAGCAGGATATCCATCCATCACAATCTTTTTGTTCACCAGCGCCGGCGAAATCCCGCCATCGCGACGGGCCCCGCCGACTTTCGCAATAACGTCGTCTATAACTTTCGCGATGGTTTCAGCCATGAAGGCCACCCGCCCAAGCCGCCGTTCTCCATCGTCGGCAACTATTACAAACGCGGACCCAGTGATTCAAAGATATTCCCGTTCTGCTTTGTTGGAAACACACCCTATTATCTTGCGGATAATTACATCGAAGATGTCGGCCTGATACAGAATCCCTGGGCGGAAGCCGACAGGCTGTATGGCCTGGGTTACTATAAGGACAAAGGTGTCCGCCAAATAGACGAGCCGGAAATGGCCCGGGTCAAAACCCATCCTCCGAAAAAGGCTTACGATCTGGTCCTTGCTCACAGCGGCTGTTTCCCGCGGGACGCAGTGACTAAACGTGTTGTCCATGATGTGATCGAAGGTACCGGGTCATGGGGGCGCAAAGAACAGGCAGACCTTATGGACGGTTTGACACCTTCAAAGCCTCCGCTGGATTCGGACAACGACGGTATGCCTGACGAGTGGGAAGACGCGAACGGTTTTGACAAGGGAAAATATGACGCCGACCGAACAACGCCCTCCGGATATACGGCTATAGAAGAATACCTCAATGAGCTTGCAGAAAGGATCATTAAGGCAAGGACGTGATACAACTTCATCGCCTTCCCTGCTTTCGTTTTATGATTCGGTATTCCATTGATTGGCCGCGATGATCCGTTGTTGATCCGTCATTGGGATGTGACAACGCGGGCATTGGCCCAATTGCCCGGAGCTTGCTTGCCTTCGATCGCCAGGATCAGGCAGTCGATACCCCTGACATCAACATCGACGGTCTTGGCAGGCGTGTCTTTGCCCATCTTGCCGCTGTCGTAAAGGACCGAGTCAGGCCCTATCGGGTCCTGCTCGCGCAACCTGAAGCTGACGGTCTCCCGGCCCTGATACGCGCGATCCAACCCGATAACCGCCTTAAACCTCTCGGCGCAACCGTCCAGCTTGAACATGATCTTGGACGTCGCCTTACAGCCCAAGCCCTTGTCGTAGATCGTTCCGTTCATCACGATTGCCTTGCCTTCAAAATTCTTGTCATACCTGGGTGCGTTTCCGCTTTTCCAGATGTAATAAAGATCCGAAAGGAAGGTTGCCCCTTCTTGCGTCACGGCATATTTCTCCAAAGGCACCGGGTCCCGTGTCGCAAGCGGCTTGCCCTTTGAGCCGACCTTCAAGAGCCTGTGTCCATGCTGCGGAAGACTCTCGGCCGTAAATGATCCCGCATAGTGCCCCAGGTCTTTGCGCCGCCACAAGTCCCTGACTTTCTGCCTGCCCGAAAGACCTATCATATCCCAGGTGACGGTCATATCGGCCGGTTCGGAATTCCTGTTGAGCAAGAGAACGGCAGTCGTTCCATCGTGCAAGGGCTTGTTGTATATCTCCCGACCGTCCTCGTCATAAACCTTATATCCCTGGACGCCCCTTGGGTCCTGGTTGACCGCGAGCACTTCCGGCGCGGTCAGTATGTCCCTCGTCTCATCCGACATGGATCGCAGGTCGTTTCCCGCCATCAGCGGCGCCGCCAGGATACACCACAGGCCGAAATGCGTCCTGTTCTCGATAGCAGTCTTTAAATTCCCGACTTGCAGCATATCGGGATCGTTCCAGTGTCCCGGGCCGGCAAACTGCCACAGGCCGTTGAAGGCCGGATGAATGACGATGTTGCCGGCCGTTGTGTCCGCACAGTAGTACACCGAACCCATACGCGGGCGTATATCGAACGATGTACGCCACAAATGCCCGATGGTCTGCCCGTCCCAGGCCCATGACGGATCGGTATAGTTGGCCATGCTGAGTATCATCGGTCGCCCCGTCCTGACGATACATTCTTTGAACAGGCCGAAATCATCCGAACTCTTGCGGCCGTTTATTTCCGCGTAACAACTGTCGAGCTTGATGTAATCGACGCCCCATTCGGCGAACGTGTCCATGTCCGCCTGCTCGTGCCCGAAGCTGCCCGGCAGTCTCATGCACGTGGAATGCCCGCGATCCTGATAGAGGCCGAACTTCAGCCCCTTGCGGTGAATGTAGTCACTGAGGGCCTTGATGCCGCCGGGGAATTTGTTGGGGTCCGGCGTCAACTGACCTTCGCGGGTGCGTTTGTCGGCCATCCAGCCGTCATCAATGACCAGATACGTATAGCCCGCGTCGCGCATCCCCGATTCGACCATCGCATCGGCGATTCCCCGTATCTTCTGTTCGTCGATATCTCCGTGAAAAGCGTTCCAACTGTTCCATCCCATCGGCGGAGTGCGGGCCAGTTCGTTCTGGTACCTATGGAGTGCCGACGCATTCCGGCCGGAGCCGAGGCGAGCGTTCGTTCCCACGTCTTGCGGTATCTCTTTTTCATGCGAACATGAAGACATGCACATGGATAAGCCGACAAGTACAACAACACGAAATCCGACCTTCAGCAGCACGGAAGATTTCATAATCACTCCACCTTTCCTTCATTCATTATACTATGTCAATATCGATCCGCTCTCTCAATCGTTCCCGAGTTCATCTTGCCGTTCGGATCATTGCCTGAAAGGCACGCAGGAACGGACCACCGGACTGCCGCAGATGCCGGCAAAGCCAATCGCACGTGCTTTCTCATCCCGGGTCCTTTTCTCTTTGCCGGGCCGCCGCCGGGCCAGCCGCCCGAATTGTCGTTCTCTACATGATGTCCAGTATACCGGGTAGGCTCGACAGCTTCAACCCATGTTGTCCGCCATACCCGCTGTTCCAATAGTTCATAGGCTCAATGAACCCGGGCCGCGTGAGCTTGGCTCGGGCTCGCTGAAGGATTCTCCTTGGCACAGTGTGTTTGGATTCAGTATCCAGGTTAGCCACAATAAAATGAGCCCGTTGCGTCCTGCGCAAGTGCCGTCCGGACGCGATCCCATGACGCCCCCTTGCCCCATCCCGATGCAAGGCCTATAATCACTCTACGGTTGAAAAAAGAAATGCCTGTCAAAAGATGCAAAGGAGAAGAAATGAATACGCGTTCACTTTTGGCAACGCTGGCCGTGGCTATGATGACCGTGATAACCTGGGCGCAACCGCTTGCGGCGGAAGACATCAGGGTGTTCATATTCGCAGGGCAATCCAACATGGAGGGTGCGGATACGAACCAGGATGAAGTCGGCAGACACCCGCCGTTTGAAGGATCGATGAAGCCGCAGAACGATGTGCTCTACTCGTACAACCTCGGGCGTGACAGGAAATCGAACGGCTGGACGGCCCTGCAGCCGGTGGATGGGAAGTTCGGCCCGGAGATTACCTTCGCCGGGACCCTTAAGAGACACGTGGACTATCCCATCGCGATCATCAAGGATGCCTGGGGCGGGACCACGCTGGTGAACGACTGGAATCCCGACGGCGGCGATGACAAAAGCAAAAAACTCTATTCCAGATTGATCCGTCAGGTGCACGAGCGACTCGCGGAATTGAAAGCCCGCGGCAAGAGATACCGCATCGAAGCCATGATGTGGCATCAGGGCGAGAACGACATGTTTCACCGTGAAGGCAAGCTCGCCTATGAGAAAAATCTGACCCGTTTCATCGCCCGAATTCGCAACGATCTGCAGGTCCCGACGCTGAAGTTCTTTGTCGGAGAGATCAGCAACAAAGGCATCTGGGGCATGGACAACCGTGCCAATGTCGCGACGATCTGTGTGCAGCAAAAGGCGGTTGCGGCTGCGGACCCCGCGGTCTATTTCGTGCCGACCTCTCATCTCGGCTTCAAAGTCGGCCGTCCTGTTGGTCTGCATTACCATTTTGGCACCCTTGGCCAGTTGCAGCACGGCCGGGCCTATGCAAATCACTTTCTCGCCGCGACCGGGAAAGCCCCCACCCCCAAAGATCGCAGCCTGCCCGGATCCGACGTGCCCAAGAGGAAGTCGGTGAAACTGTTCGTTCTCGGTGGCCAACGCAACATGGAAGGAGAAGGGGCCTATGTCGCTGAGATCAAGCAGTTTCCGCACTACGCTCATCTGCTGCAAGACCAGGAGGTATTGTATCAGTATTCTCTGGGCGATGTCACATCGTCCCGGACCTGGGAACCGCTCGGCATCGTCGATCATCTCGGCAATTTCGGGCCGGAATTGAGCTTCGGTCGTGCCATGCGCAAATATCTGGACCGGTCGAACGCCCTGGCAATCTACAAGTTTACTCATAGTGGAGCCCAATCCATCGATTGGCTGCCGGACGGCTCCGAGGAGAAACATCGCGACTTGTACGACAAGTGGATTGCCGGCATTAAGAGGTGTCGCGAGGACCTGATCGCGCTCGGATGCCAGTGCGAAATACCGGCGATCTTCTGGCATTGCAGCGAGAATGACCGGGCCCTGGGCTGGATGGCCGACAAATACGCCGACCGCTTGAAGTGTTTCATCGATGCGACACGTCGCGACCTCGACCTGCCCGACCTCACGTGGATCGTTACGGAGCAACCCATCCTTCCGCAGAGTTTTGCAGGAAAACGGAAGCTGTATGACGTCAACCGGGACATCGAGGCCATGGCCGCCGCCGACCCGAATATTCGGTTCGTGAAGACCTCTCATCTGCCTCATCATCTGGTCCTGTTTGGAACGGAGGGCATCCTCTTGCTGGGTGATGAAATGGCTCAAGCCTGGTCGACAGTGGCAGACAGCCAATGACCTCTCCCGGGGATCGAGTCAGCAATGGACTTGGACATATACTTGCCTTGCCTTAATGGACCCACCTGTACCACTTCACCGGGCGGAAGAAGTCCTGCCCCGGCCCAGCAGAGGATAGCCGGACAGGCATAAGGCCTGTTCTACTTCGGTCGCATTCTCTTCCTTACATGATATTCGCTCCACTGGGTCGGATCATCCTTTATCTTGTTCCACTTTTCAACGGTCATCCACCCGCGACCGAACGGACGGCGGGCGTGCCGCCCCCGCCTGGTGTGTTCGTACATCTCCTCCGGCGGTTTTACCGGCAAGCGTGGCTCCGGCATCTGGCTTCTCCAGTTATGGTAGCGTCTATCCATGTCCTTAACGATCTCCGGGTATTTCGCCGCCAGATCGTTTGTCTCGCCCGGATCGGCTTCGATGTCATAAAGTCGCCAGTCTTCCTCCTTGCCGTACTTTACAATGCGCCATTGCTTCCAGCGGGCGATCCGGGATGTGTAGGTGTGCCAGAACAGCGCATCGTCCGGGTTTGCGTGCTTGTCGCCAAGCAGTAGCGGCAGCAGGTTCTTGCCTTCACAGTGCCCCGGGAGCGTTGTCCCGGCAACCGCCGCCGCGGTCGCGTAGAAATCCATCGTACTGGCCATGCCTCTGTATTCTTTGCCGGCCGGCAAGGTACCTGGAAAAGTCAGGATCGTAGGCATTCGGTAGTTGCCCTCCCACTGAAGATTTGACCTTGCCTTGCCGCCTTTGCCCCCGCGATAAGGCAGGGGCCTGTGATCGGCGTGGGGGTCCCCGCCGTTATCACTGCTGAACAGTATGAGTGTATCCTCGGCAATGCCCATATCACGCAGCTTCTTCCGTATCAACCCTACCTGGTCATCAAGGGCCAGCAGTGTCGCGCGGAGGTATTGCCGCTTGGAGTATTTTCCGCCGCTATGTTCCGGGTAAAGACGTTGGAGGTACTTGACCGGGACTTCCGTGTTTGGAATATGGACCGCCAAAGGCACGAAATACATGAAAAATGGTTTGTCTTTGTTGCCGTGTCGGTCTATAAAGTCGACGACATACTCCCCTTCGACCTCGGTCAGATATGAACCATCGACTCCAATATATGATGCGCCGCCGCCAAAGTATTCATTGCCCTCGACCCGAGGCGGGTGCATTCCGGCCTCCATAAGCCCGCGATCAAGACAGCCCTGGTCCCACCTGCCGATATCCCATTTCTCTAATCCGACGATACCCGTGACATACCCGGCATCACGAAGCGTTTCGGCAAGGGTCGGTTTGTCATCCGGGATCGGCACCCCGCGCGACAGGTCATACTTGCCGAAACGCTGGGTGTACATGCCCATCATGAGCCCGCAACGACTCGGACTGCAAGGTGCATTGATCGTGTACGCATTCGTAAGCCTTACCCCCTCGCGTGCCAGTGAATCGATATTCGCTGTAGAAGGATCCGGACATCCGAACGCCCCAACATCCCCCCGCGCCAGATCGTCAACGTAGATGATAATGATGTTCGGACGTCTTTCTCGGGATTGGCTCGTCATTGCCTGATCGCAGGACATCAGGAGTGACATACCCGCTGTGCCGGCGGCGATATGCATTAAGAACTCACGTCTTGTTTCCATGAAATTATCCTTACCCTTAAAATAGGACCGCCATTTCACTCGGCCGCACCATTGGTTTTATTTTGTATGCAAGTTCCCTCGAAATGTCGAGCTGACATGGCTGTATGCCGTTCCATTCTTTAGACATGGATTCGGACTCGCATTGGAAACATCTTTGCAGTCTTTGACGTCATCTTCGCAGCATAAATTCACTTGAGGGTGCGAGGTTCCAGGTATTGCCGCCGTCCTGCGACATCAAGAGCGATCGCCGGTCCCCGCGGTGATCGGTGCGATAGAACCAAAATGTCGACCAGTAATCGTAAGAAAGAAACAGAGTCCCCTCCCGGTCGATGGTGAGTCGATGGTAGAAAATACTGTATTCCGAGAAGGGCGCGACAACCAAAGGCCGCGCCTCGGACCATTTCTCCGCCGGATGCTTGCTCATATAAGCAAGATTGGCGTAATACCCTGCCGGGAAGTACCGGTTGTCGTTCAGCCACAGGCGGAACACGAGGTGCAATATATTATTAGGATCACAGACCATACCTACGTAGGTTTGGCGGAGACCTGCTCCGATATCCTCGGCTTTTGTCCAGCCGTCGCTCGCGCTGTTGGGGGATAACGACCGCACGTACTTGAAAGTACGTCCGTGGGTGCCGATCAGGACGTGGAGATAGCCTTCACGGTCAATCGTTATACAGGGTGAATTATGTACATCATTCGCCGGAGGACCGTATCCAAGAAGTACGGGCGGCCCGAGCTCTCCGGTCGAGCGACTGTACGTCGCCGCATACGTGGGCACCCCCGGCGTTTGGGCCTGTGGGGGCGTCGCTTCGCCCCAGGCGATATGAACCTTATCTCCACGCGATACGATTGCGGAGGGGATACCCGAATGAGTGGAAAGACCGATGCACTTTTTTGAGACGGCGATAGGATTGCCCATGACGATCGAGCCGTCAGGTTTCTTGGCCGGTAATATCAGATCGAGGTCGTTGATGCGGCGCCACATCAATTTACGGTCTCTCGCCGTTTGGTGGAAACGCGCCAGGGGAGGGGGGCCGTCTATTATGTTATGCCCGGAAAACGGCTCGATATCGAAACCGCCCGAACCGGGAACGGGCCACGCGGTGAAAGTCGCGCCGTGATCGGCGGAATGTAAAAGAACAGTCGAGCTGCGGTCTCGTCCCAACAGATAGACATCATTGTCCCGGTCGAAAGCAAGCTTGGTGCCGACCGGTCTGATTGGAAGGATCCGGCCATCGTCGGGATGATACGCCGTCGTGGTTTTGATCCAGGACGCGCTCCGCCGGCAGAACACACCGTCACTGGAAATGACGAAAGGCCGGTTCTCCATATCGAAGTACATTTGATTGTCCAAAGGGTACTCCGGCAAATATCCGAACTGTTCATTTTCATGCCGGTAAGGCTCAAGCTTGACAGGTATCTTCACGGGTGACATCGCCGGGGCGATTCCGCTGCGGAGGGTCACGGACGACCATGTTGAAAATCCGGTTTCATCGAGAACCGAAGCTCGGACGTAACATGTCCACTCCGTGCCCTTCGACGGCATTCTGTATTCAAGGGGGACCTGCATGGAGGCGTTTGCTTTGATCTCGATTTCCGTTTTCGGCAACGTCACCGGCCACTCGGCGTCATCGTCGAACTCCAGGGACAATCTCACTCGCTTCGAAACTGAACTGTTGTTGTGTACGGTAAAGTTGACTACGCCCTCGCTTCCGGCATCGGCATAAATGTTCCGGCTGTAGGGCGTCAGCAACCACCGATTTTCGTGGAAGGAAAACCATGAAGACAGGTCCGGCGTCCACAAGGAAAGGTTCTCCCAGGGCTCATCTCTTTGCCATCGAGTCACCCCGTCAATATTGATTTCGGCCTGGGCGTCATCTAAATGCAATCGCCACAGCTTTCCCTGGCGTGATGTGTCGGCGGCAAACCCGTATTGCGCCTTTCTTTCCGACGATGCAGAGAGCGTTATCACTTTCCTGCCGTTATCGTCATAGACAGGCACTTCTTTAACGCCTTTAGCCAAACCGCTGACCTCAATAGAAAACGGCCGGATCCCCGGCATAAATCCGACATCCCCCTCTCGCCCCGTATTCCGCAAGACAATCGGCTCCTGGTGGCGAGCATCTTTGTGCCCTCTCGACGTCTCAACCAGATATTTCCTGCAATTGCTTTTGAAGCCCCAGGAAACGTTCTCACCATATCGATCTTCGGTCACGGTAATATTCAATCCATAGACGCCGGGACGCTCGACTTGTGTTCGCAGCAGTGCGCGTTGGATAGGTCCCGGGCCGCTTCTCATTGCCCGTTCGTCATCGCCTATCCATGCCTCATCGACGATTTTCCGATCCGGCGTAAACAGCAAAGCACGCAAATGGGTCTTGTTTCTGCGAATATTGAGATCCTGCTTTTCCACCTCCACCCGCAATTCACCGGCGGGTGCGTAAAAATAAACACCCCCACATCCACCGAGCCGCAAAGTCATTGCGTCTTTTTCTGTTGCATATCCCGAGGAACTCAATATCACAGTCAATAGAAGTAAACAGAACGATATATATTTCATCTGTTTGGTAGCATAAAAGCATTCAAGAAGTTCTATCATCGTTCACCTGTTGAGACTCTCATTCAAGCTAAAGGCGCCAGGGAGATCGCATGGCCCTTGTTAGCATCCGGCTGGCTTCGGAATCATTGATAAAATCCTCTTTTTTTGGGTCCCATCGCAGCTTCCGGCGCAGTCGAGTACAAATATCCGTCAGATGGCAAATCGTATCGGTACGAACGGCCACGTCTATCGGGCATATGGTCTTCTCCCTTGTTTTGACGGCGTCGAGGAAATTCCGCTGATGACCCTTGCTTTCGATTAGATGAATCTCATTCTGGCCGATCACGGATGTCAGTAAGGACTCCGGCTCCGCCCAAATGCCGCGACGGTTCACATGCACCCAGCCTTCCGTTCCCTGGAAGGTCACACCCTGTTTGTGTTGCTCGTTGTCCATATAAACCATTGTCACGCCATCAGCGTACCGATGAACGACTTTCCAACCGGTAGCGCAGTCGGCCAATCCATCTTTCGGGAATACGGCAGTCCCTTCGATTTCCACCGGGCCCGTCCCGTCGGTGCCGTGGCCCCACTGGGCGATGTCCACATGGTGAACGCCCCAATACCCCCCGATACCCCCGAGGCAATAGTCCGATATATGATACCAGATGGAATAGCTCTCTTCTTTCGTCCACGGACGGCAACGTTGGTAGGTGTAGGGCGTCCAAGGCGCGGGACCCAGCCACATATCATAATCAAGCCCGTCGGGGACCGGCTGCGTCGGCTGATTGGGAAAGGTGAAATCGTGAGGGACACCGACCAGTATGGTGTGTAATTTGCCGATCCGGCCGTTCCGGACCAATTCGCAGCCGTAGCGGAAATTCCGGTCGGATCGCTGCTGTGTGCCCCATTGGAAGACCCGGCCGTATCTGTGGCACGCGTCTTGAAGAGCTTTATCCCAAGCCAGGCTTAAACCGAGCGCTTTTTCGGTATACAGGTCCTTGCCGGCCCGCGCGGCTTCGAGAGAAACGCCGATATGCCAGTGATCCGGTGTGGCGACACAAACCGCATCGATGTCCTCCCGCCCGCAGACCTCCCGGAAATCGTTGTAGGTGACACAGGACGTGTTGTTATAGTGCGCGTCAACAATACCTTTGGCCTTCCGGCGCTGGCTTTGGCGGACGTCGCACACCGCAACAACCTGAACATCCTTGTGGCTTAAGAAGGCCCGCATTAATCCGGTCCCCTGGATTCCCACGCCAATGAATCCCATCGTAATCCGATTGTGCGGTTCGACGGGGCTTGTCCGGCCATGCGCGGTCGAAAGCGCAATAGAGGGTAATCCGATCAGAGTCGCGGTGGTTCCGGCTGCATGTCCAAGAAACTGACGTCGGTTAAGATTGGCATTCATGGTATGCTCCCATTTCCCGGGGTTTATCTCCTGTTTTTTTCAATTTTCCACCAAGCGGACACAATGAGAGTATCGAGGCTTTATGAAGATCGTCCTGTAACATCCCAGTGATCCTTAGTTCATTGTACATCGTACTACAGAAAGTTGTTAACGACAAATACCATTTGGACGTTACGAACAGAATATATCATGACTCGAAGGTATGCGGGTGAGTGTCACCGAGTTGAAGACGGCGGCTTTTGAGCGCTTCCGGAAAGAATGGTTCCACGCCAACGATAAAGGTGCTGCAAAGCCAATTCGTAAGACATGGGCCGATATCGTTTTTTCCCGGCCTGAAAACGGTTCCTTTGTCCCGATAGCTCACGTACATTCCAAGCCGTCGGATTGACTTTCCAATCCTGATCTCGTCCCGCTCGCGCAAGAATCGCAGCCGTCAAAACGACACGTTGTTAAAATGGCTTATCGAAGGGCCTGGTCCGGCCGGCGAGCCACGCCGCTTCTTCCGGTGATAACGTCCGGTCGTAGAGGCGTATCTCGTCAATTTGTCCCAGGAAGCCTCTGTCGCTGCGGGAGGTGCGATAGCCTATGGCGACATCCCAGCCGGCCACGATATTGTACGCATCCGGATCGGTTGATTCTTGCGTGTCATCCCGGCCGTCCACGTAAACCCGCACGTCCGAAGAGGAATTCGTGGCGTTCTCACGAATCGTCACGGCCACATGGTGCCACGCGCCGTCGGCCACGACAGTCCGGCTCTGAACCTGGCCGGCGCCATTGCCCATTCGTACATCACCCGAATCGTCCACCCGGAGTTCGCATCGTTGACCGCCAACATCCGTGCCATAGAGTACGATTTGCTGCTCTTCCGGCAAAGAGGTCTTGATCCAGGCAGATATACTAAAAGGATTCGCGCCCAGGATACCCTTGTAGTCGGTTATCACGACGTAGTCCGCAGCAAAAAGTTGAATGGCCTGGCCGAGCCGGCCCGCCCCAAAAGCGGGATTGCCCGTTGGAGTGCCGTGGCGTGCGTTGTCGGAACTGTCGTCGGTATTACCCTCAAATTCGTAATGTGCCTGCAAGCCGGATGTGCCGGGATCCGCCGGTGTGATCCGTTGACGTTCATGAGGATACAGCCTGATGGCATCAAGAAAGACGACGCCCTGACCGCCCACAGTCCCCATCCGCTCGAAGCCAATGCTCAGGGTCGTGACGTTGCTGAGGTTCACGCCAAATGAGGCAAGATCGACATACCACATCTGCCAGCCTGTATGTGTTAAGTTGGCTGCATCGCCATCGTATATTATCTTCTCGTCGTCGAGTCTCACATACATCTGATCCGTGACGGAATTGTTCGGATCGCCGTGGAATCGCAGCGTCAGGGCTTTGATGGCGTGTTGGGTCCAATCCGGGCCGGCCTGTAGATCCGCGATATGCGCTGTGACCTCGGAAGAGGCGGCCACGGTGTTGTTATAGAAAAGCGGCACGGATTGCTCGCCCTCAAAAACAATCGCGGTCTCCATGGAAGGCTGGAAGGGTTCAGTATAACCTATGGTCGATCCGTTTGCCGACGGATTATCGAAGCCGTCGGCCCAGGTCAGATATACCAGATTACTGCCTTCCAGTCCGGCTTCGATGTCATTGTAGGACTCGAAATCCTCCACAACAAGATACTCCTGAGTTGTAAAGTCCCAGACATCGCCTTGCCATGTTGATGGCGTTTCGGCTTCGTTGACTTCATCGATCCGCCAATAGTACGTGCTGTTCAAATCGAGCGGTGGGACGGTGAAACTCGCATCGGGCACAGTATCAGTGGGGACATTGCCGTCTATCACGGCCTGCTCATCGGTGCTGAGGTAAACCTCATGCATGACGGCCTCTCTGCCCGCTCGCCAGGTGAGTGTGGTGTTCACGCTAATGTCCGTCGCCCCGGAATCCGGGCTCGGTCTTCTCGCGGAGAGCGGAATGCTCGAGAATCGCACCTCGCTCAGACCAAACTGGTTGAAGATGCCTCCCCAGTTGCTGTTGGCGGTGAGCCTGACATACTTTGCCGCCGCGCCGCCAAAATCAACCGTGATATTGTGGGCGTAGTCGGGAACCCCCGGACCCTGGTCAAATTCGTGCGTGGTTCCCAGGGTCGTGTAATCCGTGCCGTCGGTTGAGTACTCAATGGTAACGTCCTTGAATCCCAACCCGATCATTGATTCCAGGCTGTCATTCGAATTCCATACCCACATCTCATGCAGTTTATGGACTTTCTCGAACTCATATTCGATCCAGGTCGGCTGATCGCCATCCCGGCTGCTCAACCACATCGTGCCGACACTTTCATTCGTGTGCAACAAACCACTGTCATCGAGTCCCGAGCCGTTCACGGTATTCTCGGGGCCTTTTCCTTCCTCGCTGCTGGATGCCGTCGCAATGATGTTCTCGATGGGATAGGCGAGCCGTTCGGTTGTGAAACTCCAGACGTCGCCCCTGTGAACGGTTCCTGATGAATCGACGGCATCCACCCGCCAGTAGTACGTCTCACCGAATTCGAGACGCTCGGGGACCGCATAGACGTTCGTGTTGACGCGCCCCTGGTAAACGCCAGGCGGATCCAGCGTCGTTGTTGCCTGGTCCACCTCGGCAAACAGGGTTCCAAGGTAAACCTCATGATGAGTCGCCCCTGTTCCCGGTTTCCAGCTAAGAATAACATCACGCGGCACATCTGTTTGTCCGTCGGCCGGGTTAGGCGAAGAGGTTGACGGCCCGCCAAGAGCTGTTACGAGAGTAACGCTGGTTTGTGCTTCAAACGTTGCTGAGACAGTCCCCTCGCCGCCGTAACCGATGATGATGCCCTCGCTGATGAAAGTCTCGACCATAGAGACCTGATTGCCGGCCAGGGTCAGCGTGCCCCCTGAGATGTCTATCAACGCCGTGCCCGGCACGCCGTCATTCGCATAGGCGGTGATGCCGGGATCGCCCCCCAGGTCGATCGTCCCGCCACTGAGATTAACCGTAGCGGTAGCGTCAAATCTATAGGCCAAACGGAGTTCGGCATCACTGTGCAGATACCCACCGCTCATATTGATCGTGGCGTGACCATGCCGACCATGTTCTATACGCTGGGTTACATTGATTGTTGTCCTCTCGCCGCTGATATTAAGGACTCCAACGGCTTGCCCGCTGCCGTCGTTCGACTTACGCCCGATGCGCAGTTCACCGCTTACGTCCAGTGTTGCCCCGCCGGTTACCGTCAACTCGCCCTGGTAATTAGCGGTGTAGCCGATTCCGAGCTGCCCGGTACGGGCAGTGCCTCCATCAATGATCGGCCAGGTGATCGGAGTCGTCGATTCTATCAAGGTCGTCTCTCCGCTGGTGGGAACCGCACCCGACCAGTTGGCTGCATCGTACCAGTCGCTACTTACTTTGCCCGTCCAGTCAGCCGTCGCGCTGTGAGTTAAGCTGACGACTAAAACAACAAGAGCTAAATATGTGCACTTTCCAAGCATGGCACTCTCCTTCTCAATCCCCTGTTTTGTCTTCTTTTCTCACCGAGGCTCGTTTTCATCGGTCCACAGGAAGTTGAAATGTAAACCTGTTTGGCAAAGCAAACCCAGGCTCATCGATCATGCAATCTTATGAACTTTCTGCTCCTCTGTGTATTGTCCGACTGTATCATACCGGTCCCCTCATGTCAAGTCCAAAGGCCTTAAACCCGAAACGCACAAGGGGAATTCCGCCTCGCTATTGACCGGGATTTCATCCCGGAAACGAGTCTCTCAATTATGGGAGAGTGGGCTCCACTCAGCATGCATGGGGTGGCCTTTCGGGAAGGCTGCGTGAGATAATTCATTCTTGCTGACAGCGTCAGTTGTGGCCGGCACATTCCGCTCGATCGGTGAAGGGCGGTTCGTGCAGCGTCAGCGCCGATCAGGTTCAAGGCAACGTGCAGGTGACGAATTCGTATAAGTACGCTTCATCCGGTTAATGCGTAGGTGCACTCAGCAGATCGGGACTCTGGGATTGGGCCAAGAGGAAAATCGTTTGGGCAGATGGCCAAATTAGGGCACCCAGGGGGGTAATTTGGACATCTGGGGCCCCGGGCGATTTTTCTCGGTCTTTGGGATCGCATATGGACCTACTCATTACCCGGAAGAACCCTAAATACGTGGTCCTTAAAGGGACACCCACCCGATAGGCAATGGAAACGGGCGCATACCGATTAAAACGGGCGGTAAGATAACCGTCAAACAGGATTGAAATATATCGATGGCTTATCTGTGGCCCGGTTCGGGTTTGTCGCCCGTGTACCACCGTAACAAGCAGTCGTCGCCCGTCGTCTCCTCCAGAGGAGTGACATGTCCGTCCAGCCATAGAAGATTCGCTCTGCCGCCGGTCTTATCGGCATCGGGGTATCGGATATTATGTCTGAAAATCTGCCGATAGCTGAAGTGACGACTGCCTCCCCGCCGATAGCTTGTCAGATTCATCGCGCCGGGAACGTCGTTATTATGAAAGCAATCGCTCGTGCCGCCGTCGGGGCGGGGCTCGGCGTGGTCGCTGCAATACAGAAATTCTGAAAGGCGATAGATATCATTCGTATTCCGGCCCCTGGCTCTTGAATGATGATTCAGGCCGTAGGCGGCGTGTTGAATCGTCTCAGCGGGATCATCAGAACTATAGATGAGTCCTTCGGGAACACGTCGAAGGCTCGGACAACCGAAGATTTTCGTATCTTTGAGGTAATCCTTGTAGAAGATCCCCCAATAGGTGCCGCTGCTGCCGGCTTGTCGCCATCGGCCTTGCGAATCATACCACTGAAACTGGTTGGAGCTGCCCGTATTCGGGATTTTGCGTTCAAAATCGTCCAGGTACATGGCGACGGCCAATCCGATGTTTTTCAAATGCGATTTACAAATATTTTCGCGGGCGACCTCCTTGACCTTGCGCATCGCGGGGAACATGATGCTCAACAATACCGCGATGATAGCAATCACCACCAAAAGCTCGATTAACGTGAATCCCCTTGTTTGCCGCCCAATGCATCTTCGTGTGTGAATCATCTTACTACGCCTCCGAAACAGTCCCGTCTCAATCTAATATGAATCACCTATCATAGACATAAACTTCACCATGATTTGTCATACTCATGATATCATATTTGCATAAAAAAACAACAATTAAAGAAATTTTTTTTCAATACCCCCATGAAATTTAGGTTTATCCTGAACATTGCAGCGAACGTTGATTCTCAAAAGATCGATGAATAAAGCGGACATTTCAGGAGTCGCCTGCGTTGATTTTTAAGCGCGAATGTGTTAAGATAAGAATGAAGTTCGAGTCGTTCGAAGCAAAGGCTGATCTTGTGATCTGGAGTTATGAGGGTCCAAGCCCGGACAATATACGCGATATTAAGAAACCGCTCAGACAAATAATTACGACGCCGTCAAACATTCATGAGAAAACCGGTAAAAATAATGCCCGCACCTCAATTAGATCGGCTACTTGCCGCCGTATTGCTTCTATCCTTCGTTGCTTCAGCCGGCGCTCAGCCTTATCCCATAAACAAGGATGTCGATTCACTCCGAACCGAATCGGTCTCGAAGATACGCCTGATCGTTCGCGACAGCTACCTGCCCGGCACGCCTGTTCTTGTGCGCGTCGAAGTCCTGGGCGACGAAGAGGCGATTCATCGAAATCTTTGGGACGCCGTCGCCACTCTGTCGATTCCGGATAATCCGAGCATCCGCCTTTCGACCGATCGGATCATCCTGTACAACGGCCTCGGCAGTGCGCTGGTTGGCATCGCCGGCCAGGGCGATTTTACCTTGACCGTTGACGTCAATGGTTTTCGAGACAGTGCGGTTCTCATCGATTGGAGCAGCCGGCCGATTCGCCGCGTTTCCGGAAGGCTTACTCGATCTCAAACATGGGACGGCATCTATCACCTCACCGGCGGTGATTTCACGATACCCGCAGGCGTCGTCCTGACGCTGAATCCGGGGACACTCGTGTTGATCGACGGCGTACCCTCCGGCACTCATGGAACCGACATCGATGTCTCAGGGGCTATCCAATCGCTCGGCGAGCCGTCATCCCCGGTCACGTTCACAGCCTTTACTCCGGGTGAGAACTGGGGTGAGATGCACTTCGCTCATGCAGAGACATCGACGTTCCGGTACACGCATATGACCGGAGCCGGGCATTCCCCCCATGCCGGACACTCGAATTCAGGTCCGGCCGTTCGGGCCTCCGGCTCAACGCTTCTTTTCGAACATTGCTGCCTCACCGACCATGCGGGAAAAATCATGCAGGCCGTCTCGGGCTGTGATTTAACCTTCCGCAACTGCCTTTTCGCCCGGTCGATCATGGGGCCGGAGATTTCCAGAACGGCCCTATGGTTCGAGAAGTGCTGGATCACGGAAATGCACGGCGTCGATGATGCCGACGGCATTTATATCCACGGCCAGCAGGCCGGACAGCAATGCCGGTTGATCCAAGGCGTTATCGCAAATATTGACGACGACGGAATCGACACCCTCGGCTCGGAAGTCATCATCGAGGACTTCTTCATTCGCGACTGCAAGGACAAGGGGATCAGTATATATGGCGGCCAAGCGGATATCCATCGCTGCCTTATCGTCGAGAATAACAAGGCGCCCGAAGATCTCACTGTCGCCACGATTGCCGCCAAGACCTTTAACGGCGCTACAGCCATCGTGAACATCGATCGCACGACCCTCGTGACCTGGAAGACGCCCGGGCATCTGGATATCGGCATTCAGACTCACAATAAATATGGCGTCACGAGCGGCACCATCCTGTACAATATCACGAATTCGATCATCGATGCGACCGATCCGGTGGACGTCCAGGCCCCGTATGTCGCGTCCGACATCCATGTCCATTACTCCGACATCTTCGGCGAAGCGTGGCCGGGGACAGGCAATCTCAATGCCGATCCGTTATTCATCGACCGGACCCATCACGATTATCATCTTCAGGCCGATTCGCCGTGTCTCGATGCGGGCGACCCCGGGGCGGAGCCGGACACGGATTTCAGTATCATCGACCAGGGATACCCCTGGTTCGAGATAGATTCGTTTGAGTGGACTGAAACATTCCTGACCGAGGACACCGTCTGGACGGCCCGGGAGGGTCCGTACCGTGTGAACGGTGAATTAACCATACCGTCCGGCCTCACCCTGACGATCATGCCGGGGACGACCGTCTTTTTCGATCCGGCCGCGAAGATGGTGGTCCACGGTCGACTCGTCGCTGAAGGGACCGAATCTGAACCCATCCGGTTCACACAGGCACCCGGCATAAGCGGCGCGTGGGGCGGGCTGCAATTCAGGGATAGTATGAGTGACAATCTCATCGCTCATGCAATCGTCGAGTACGCCCGGACGAGCGAGGGGATGGTCGGTCTTGAACGTTCCAATCTCGTCCTCGACCACGTCACTCTCGACCACACGATCCTCGAGCGCGTCCGCGCCATCGACTCGTCGCTGATCGTGCGCGCGTGTATTTTTACCGACACATGCGCTCAGGGACAAGTCCCCACGGATAATCGAAGCGAACATATCGTCGGTCGCGGCATTGCCCCGGACGGGTGGTTCATCATTGAAAACAATCTCTTCGGAACCACGCCCGGCCACAACGACGCGATCGACTTTGACGGACCCTCACGCCCGAATCCGATCCTGCAAATTATGAACAATCTCTTCATGGGCGGAGGCGATGATGCGCTCGATCTTGGAGGGGACGCCCATATCGAGGGCAACGTTTTCATGAACTACATCAAAGATGAGTACAATCAAGATCCCGCCGAGTCAAATGTGATTTCCGCCGGCGCCGGTAAGCATTACGTCATGGTCCGCAACACCTTTCACAATGTCCAGCACGTCGCTCAGGTGAAAGATGATGCTTTTCTGACGTTTGAGAACAATACGGTCGTCGGTGTATCCGGAGCGTCGATCTATTTTGACCTGGATCTGCCGGGCCGGCGCCCCGGTCGCGGAGCTTACGCGGACGGAAATATTTTCTGGGATACTCCCTCGATCTTCGAAGGCGTCGTTCACGCCACGGATTTAGTCGTGCACCGTTCGATACTTCCATCCGAATGGCACCCTCTCGGGGAAGGTAATATCGATGCCGATCCCCTTTTCGTCGATCCGGATTCTCCCTTTCAACTCGGACCCGATTCTCCGGCCATTGGCGCCGGCCCCTGCGGCCTGGATATGGGCGCAGATGTCCCTCCCGGTGCGGCCATCTGCGGCGAGCCTGAGGAACGGACCCATCGCACTGACGCCGTCCTTGTCGTCGGCGGGCCGGGCGTCACGCATTATAAATATCGTCTCAACAACGAGCTATGGAGCGAAGAAAGACCGGTGGACATGCGGATCGAGCTTGACCACCTCCTCAACGGGCACTCTTATACCGTCTATGTCATTGGCAAGAATTCCGCCGGATTCTGGCAGAATGAAAACAATCCAACGATTTCACGGAAGTGGACTATCGATACGTCGTACTTGAAATGAATCATGCGATATATTCTCGATTTCGATAAAGGGTCTATGCATGGAATGTCCAATATCGACCTTCCGATAAAAATGCTGATATTCCTCTTGACAGGGATATAGAGAATTTTGTATAAAATGTACATCAGGTGAAGTTCGTGCCGGGATCGGTCGATATGAGAGTGTCGTCCCCTGGAGGCTATAATTTTTGTAGTCTTCTGGAAATCATCCAGGAAGCACACAACAAGGCGAATGTAATGGCCGTCGGATGGGTATCATCCGAAGTGATGATCTTTACAACTATGGTGAGCACGCTTGCACGAAGGGAGGTGATGTCCGATTGCCCCTTATCATCCGGGCAATTACGGGGGAATTCTGGCAATGCAAACATTATCATCGGCCATCCAATTCTTAAATCTCTTTTTTTGGTAGGAGAACAATCATGGTTAGAAAATGGGTTTTATTAACATCCTTTACTCTTATGCTGGTTTTCTTCGGCACGAGTACCGTCTTTGGGGCGTTGGTGTGGGAGGGCCGGATCAACAGCAGCAATGACGATGTTGAAGAAGACGTCAACGGCGGTGCGATGGACATGGGCAGCACGGACCTGGAGATAACCGAAGAGGGCTCCCCCGCCGACAACCAGCTTGTCGGCCTGCGCTTCAACGGCGTTGATGTCCCGCAAGGGGCCAGCATCGCCGGCGCCTATGTCCAGTTCCAGGTCGATGAGGTTGACGTTCCGGATGACAACCGGCCTGGGACCAAGTTCCTCCGGGGCGAAGCGGCTGATAATGCCGCGCCCTTTGTGAATGTCGCCGGTAACGTCTCGGACCGACCGACAACATCCGCAGAGGCGAGCTGGGACTGGCCGGAGTGGCTCACGACGAGCGACGAAGGGCCGGACCAGCGGACCTCGGATATCTCCGCCGTTATCAAGGAGATCGTGGATCGGCCGGGCTGGGCGCCCGGCAACTCGCTGGTGCTCATCATCACCGGCAGCGGCGAGAACTGCGCCGAAGCGTTCGATGGGGAGTCGCAGAGCGCACCCTTACTGCATATAGAATTTACGAGCAAATATGCGTCGAATCCCGATCCTCCCGACGGCGCCATGCTTGCCGATACGTGGGTGAGCCTGACCTGGGATGCGGGAGAAACGGCCGTCTCGCACGATGTCTATATCAGCGACAATCTTGACGATACGGCCAATGGTACGGGCGACGCCTTCCAGGGCAATCAGCCCTCGAACTTCTATGTCGCCGGTTTTCCGGGATTTGCTTATCCGGACGGACTCGTTCCCGGAACGACTTACTACTGGCGGATCGATGAGGTCGAAGCCGACGGTGCGACCAAATACACGGGGTCTGTCTGGAGCTTCACGGTTCCCTCCAAAAAAGCCTATTATCCTGATCCGGCAGACGGCGCCGAGTATGTGGCCACGGACGCGACGTTGAGCTGGACGCCGGGCTTCGGATCAAAACTGCATACTGTGTACTTCGGCGAGGACCTAAGTACCGTCAGAAACGCCACCGGGGGTTTGCCTCAGGCGGCTGAAACCTTTAATCCCGGACCTCTGACGAAAAACACGACGTACTATTGGCGCGTTGATGAGTTCGACGGCGTCGAGACCTATACGGGCGATGTCTGGAGCTTCTCAACCATAATGGATATCGCTATCACGGACCCCGACCTCATCGGCTGGTGGAAGTTCGACGAAGGTGTCGGCGACACCGCCCTTGACTTCTCCGGTTATGGCAATGACGGCGAGTTCGGCGGCGATCCGGAGTGGATCGAGGGGATCGTTGGCGGCGCGGTGGATTTGGACGGAGACGATTATGTTTCTATTGACGGCGTAGTCGATGATATTACAAGCACCAATATTTCGCTCAGTGCATGGATCAAAACCCTTCAGTCGAGCGAAGGCAACGTGTTTGCGGCGAATGCCGGTGGCGGGCATCCTCTGATGTTCGGCGTTAAAGGTGGCGGGGAACCGTATGTCAATGATGGCAGCGACTCATACTTCCCCCCTGCGATCAATGACAACGAGTGGCATCTGCTCACGTATGTCAGGGACGGCAGCAGAGGATATGTATATGTCGATGGGTCTCAGCAAGGCACCTACTCGGCCGCCTTTTCCTTGGATGGTGTGAACCGGTGGTCGATAGGGCAGGAATGGGATGACGCCCCGAGCGACTTCTATCTCGGCCAGGTGGACGATGCCCGGTTCTATAACAAGTCTCTGACGCCGGATGAGGTTGCCGAACTTATGAGAGGCGATCCGCTCCTTGCCTGGAATCCGAAGCCGAGTAACGGCGGCATTATAGATGTCGAGCGGGCCAAGCAGCCCCTGAGCTGGTCACCAGGAGATATGGCAGCCGAGCACGACGTGTACTTCGGTCTGGACTTAACCGCTGTCGAAAATGCGGATAGCTTAGATGCAACGGGTATCTATCGTGGTCGCCAGGCCGGGGCGACGTATACTCCACCGGAAGGTCTGGAGTGGGGCACCGGCCCATATTATTGGCGCATCGATGAAATCAACACCAACGGCACACTCAGCACGGGCGCCATCTGGAGCTTCACAGTTGCCGACCACCTCATTGTGGAAGACTTCGAAAGCTATACCGACGATGACCTGGCGGGTGAAGCGATCTGGCAGACGTGGATCGACGGCTTTGGTGTGGCGGATAACGGCGCTCAAGTCGGCTATCTGCTTCCCCCGTATGCCGAGCAGACGATTGTCCATGGCGGCGGCCAATCCATGCCGCTCATGTACGATAATACCGCCGGCGTGAGGAATTCGGAAGCGGAATTGGCGTTGACCGCTTTGCGTGACTGGACGGCTTACGACGTCAGTGAATTGTCGATATGGTTCAGAGGCTATCCCGGATCGGCAGGCAGCTTTGTCGAAGGTCCGGTTGGGACCTATACGATGACGGCCTCCGGTGCCGATATTACAGGCAATGCCGACGAGTTCCATTACGCGTACAAATCGCTCAACGGCGCCGGCTCGATCACGGCCAGGGTCGTCAGCATCCAGAACACGCACGCGTGGGCGAAGGCCGCCGTGATGATTCGTGAGACGCTGGATCCGGGTTCACGGCATGCCATGGCGTGTCTGACACCCGGTAACGGAGTCGCTGCCGAGGCTCGTGTTGATACGGATAATGCCTCTACCAGCGATAACCAGACGGGGCTTACCGCACCGTATTGGATCAAGCTGGAGCGTGACGTCGCGGGCAACTTCACCGTGACGCATTCGGCCGACGGCGCCTCCTGGTCGCAGGTACAAGGCGCCATACCCAATAGGGTTTTGATGAGTTCGACGGTCTATATTGGTTTGGCGGTGACCAGCCATGACGCCGGCGCGACGTGTGAAGCGGTATTTTCCAACGTGACGACGACCGGCGATGTCAGCGGACAGTGGCAACACCAGGATATCGGCGTTTCGAGCAACGCGGCCGAACCGTTGTATGTGGCTCTCGGCAATGCGGCCGGGGCGCCCGCTATCGTGGCTCACGAGGATCCCGCTGCGGCGACGATCGATACCTGGACCGAGTGGGTGGTTCCGCTCCAGGCGTTTGCCGACCAGGGGATTAACCTGAGAAACGTGGATAAGATCGCGATTGGCTTAGGCAGCAAGGGCGATGCCGCGGCGGCCGGCGGGTCCGGTACGATGTTCTTTGACGACATTGGGCTCTATCGGGAACGCCCATGAAACGCGGTAGGCCGGTAGATCGGTTACCGCTGGCTTTGTAGAAGTAACATCTAAGATAAGCTGGGGTCTGTACCGGGCAATGAGGTACAGGCCTCGCTTGTCTTAATGTTTTGTAAGCTATAACAAGAGTTTTGCAAAATTGAAGTTAGGCATACTTTGGGAAAGAAAAAATCTTGTTTCTTGATTTTTTCTTTCTAAAAAACCGCTGTGTAATGTCGCACGGGACAACATGTTATGATCTGAGCGCCGATGATTGTCAGAAAATCATGAAATCGATTTTCTGAAATAATATATGCCTAACTTCAATTTTGCAAAAGTCCAGCTATAAGTCAGGGCGGGCTTGTAGTCATCGTAGGAACGGAGGTCGTAAGCAAGATAATATCTTTGCCTTGAAGTGGGTTACTCACTTTGTAAATCCATGAAGAAAGGAGGTAAGGCCAAACGACAAAGACACATTGTTTTCTATCCTGGGCAAAACAGTATGGATAGGACTTATCGATAGGGTAAAGATAATTATCGATCGATTCAATTTATCAATTTTTTGTAGGAGGATTATTATGTACAGGAAACTTATTCTTTTAGCATCTTTTGTTTTAGTATTGGGCCTGGTCGGCGCAAACGCCGCTTTGGGCGCGGTGATCGACATCAGAATCGCCGATGGCGCCGATGATGCCGAGCAGCACCTCGATGACGGCGATATGGACATCGGCAGCAGCGACCTGGAGATACCCTACGAAGACGGCGGCAGCCCGGCTACGGACGAGCAGGTCGTCGGCCTGCGTTTTGTGGATGTCCCTCTCGAGGCCGGCGCTATCGTCGCCGATGCGTATGTCGAGATCGAGGTGGACAAGGTTGACAAGGAAGGCAGTTTAGCTCCGGTCAATCTTATCATCGAGGGTGAGCTGGCTCTGGATGCCGCACCGTTCGAGGACGTCGCGAACAACATTACGGATAGACCCACGACTGCGGCGAAGGTCAAGTGGTCTATCCCGGAGTGGACAGAGCAAAACGCAAAATATCAGAGTCCCAATGTCTCCAGCATTATCCAGGAGATCATTGCCCAGGAGGGTTGGGCAAGCGGAGGCGCTATCGTCCTGATCGTCAGAGACGACAAGGACAATCCCTCGACAGGGCTTCGTGAGGCCGAATCCACCGATGGTGAAGCGGAAGCCGCGCCGATGCTGCGCATTATCCTGGCCGACGAGGCTGATATCCGAATCGCCAGCGGCGATGATGACGCCGAAGAGCACCTCGATGACGGCGATATGGACATCGGCAGCAGCGACCTGGAGTTCCCCTATGAAGACGGCGGCGATCCCGCTACGGACGAGCAGGTCGTAGGTCTTCGCTTCCTGGAGATTCCCCTTGACCCGGGCGGTGTGGTCATGGATGCGTATATCGAGATTGAGGTGGACAAGGTGGATAAAGAAGGCAGCCAGGCGCCGGTCAATGTGATCATTGAAGGTGAGCTGGTTCCCAATGCCGCGCCGTTTGAGGACGTTGCCGGCAATATCTCTTCCAGACTGACGACGGAGGCGAAGGTCGCGTGGTCCGTACCGGAATGGACCGAGCAGAACGCCAAATTCCAGAGTCCCGACCTCTCCCCCGTTATCCAGGAGATCGTCAATCAGGAAGGTTGGGAAAGCGGTAATGCCATCGTTCTGATCATCCGGGATGATAAAGACAATCCTTCCACAGGGCTTCGCGAGGCCGAATCGTTCGACGGCGAGGAAGGCGCAGCACCGCTGCTGCACATCGCCGGCGCGCTGACCATCATTCGAAACGCCACCGAGCCGGTTCCGGCTGATGGCGCCGTAGGCATTTCCTCTGTACCTGCGCTTAGTACATACGTCAGCGCTGACGTACCCAAGGCGATCCCCGATTGGAGCTGGACGACCCAGAAGAATATTCTTGGAGAAGCGACGTCCACCCTGGATGTGCCCGATTCAATCGCCATCAAGGATCTCAACGTCGAGCTGGACATTACCATGCCCGGCGGCAGTAACGGCGACCTGAACGTTTACCTCACATCGCCGGACGGCAAGAAAGTCAAGCTCTTCGACGACATCGGGGTGTTCACCTCGCATTTCAGGAACACGATTCTCGACGACGAAGCGTCGTCCTCCATCACCAGTGCGAGGGGACCGTATCGAGGCATCTACAAGCCCGAAGGTAAACTGTCTGGTTTCGATGGTCGCAACTCTCAGGGCACGTGGAAGCTTGAGATCATTGATGACTGGCCGGGCGGTCCGGGCACGCTGAATTCATGGCGAATCGTTGTCGAAAATCCCATTACCGTTAGTTGGGTACCCGGATTCGATGCGGTATCGCAGGACGTGTACCTCAGCAGCAGTTTTGATGACGTGAACGACAGCGTCGCATTGCTCTGTGACGTGCCGGGTGATGCCGATACGGTTGATGTCGGTGCTCTGGAGCTGGGAACGACATATTACTGGCGTGTCGATTCCATCGGAAGTGACGGCACCGTCTATCCCAGCGAAATCTGGAGCTTCAGCACGCCGATTGGCAATATCGAGATCAATCAGAGAGTCGCTGCCGGATCGGATGATGCCGAAGAGCATATATTGGACGGTGGTGTTATGGAAGGCCTGGGCAGCAGCGACCTTGAGCTGGGCTATGAGAGCGGCCCCGGCGATCCCGCCAACCTGCAGACGATTGGTTGTCGCTGGGTGAACGTTGGCCTTCCCAACGGCACGGCACTCATAGAATCATGGGTGCAGTTCAGCGCCGATGACATCGACAACGATTACCACGAAGGTCCTGTGAATCTGGTGATCCAGGGTGAACTCTCTCCCGATACGGTTACGTTTACTTCAGCCGCGGGTGACATCTCCTCCAGGCCGGCAACAGAGGCGGCCGTTGCGTGGGAAGTGCCGCAGTGGATGACCGTCCATGCCCAGGGCCCCGATGAGCGAACTCCCGATATCACGGGCATCATCGAGGAGATCATCAACCAGGAAGGATGGGCCGGTGGCAACGCGTTGGTGCTGACCTTTGCGGACGATCCGTGCAATCCTTCAGCGGGGACCCGTGAAGCCGAGTCCTACAACGGCAGCTCAAGTGATGCACCGCTGCTGCATGTCGCGGGCGTCACGGAAGTTGCGCTGAATCCCAGCCCGGCGAACGGTGCTATCGATGTGGTCCAGGAAACCGTTTTGCGCTGGTCACCCGGATTCACGGGCGGTTCGCGCGAGGTGTACTTCGGTACCGAGAATCCGCCGGCCAGGCTGGAGACCACGACAGGGACCAGTTGGGACGTTGGAAAGCTCGACGTGAGCACGACCTATTACTGGAAGATCGACGAGATCGATGCCAGCGGCAGCAAGCACGAAGGCGATGTCTGGAGCTTTACGACGGTGATCGGTGAAGCGACGGATCCCGATCCGGCCGACGGCGCCACGGCGGTAGCCCTGGATGTCGTTCTGAGCTGGACACCGGGCGGAACGGCCGTTTCGCACGATGGGTATTTGGGCACAACCGATCCGCCGGAGTTCTTAGGCAATACGACGGAGACCAGCTTTGATACCGCGGAACTTGGCGGGCTCGAGCCGGGCACCACGTACTACTGGCAGCTCAACGCCGTTGAGGCCGACGGGACGACACACATCGGTGAAGTGTGGAGCTTTACGACGATCACGTTGACGGCCTACGATCCGATGCCGGCCGACGGCGCCACAGAGGTGGCGACGGACGTACAGCTGAGCTGGACGCCGGGACTCGACGCGAAACTGCACGCCGTGTACTTCGGTGACGATCTTGACGCTGTCACCAATGCTGAAGGCGCAGTGCCAATGCCGTTTGTGACCTTCGACCCCGGCCTGCTTGAGGACGGAAAGACCTACTACTGGCGTGTCGATGAGGTTAATCCTCCGACCACGACGAAGGGTGAGGTCTGGAGCTTCACGACGGTAGCACCACCGGAGCCGGAACCGGAGCCCGAACCGGAACCCGAGCCGGTGCTGTAAATCTAAGGTTTCAAGGTTCAATCGACGGTGTATGATTGACACCGCAGGTTAGGTTTAATTCGGAGCCTATATTGACTCGTTCAATATAGGCTCCTTTTTTTATGACTGTGGAGTGAGGCTTTTTGCAGCGAGCCCTCAAAAAGCCCGGGTTAGGCAGTCATGGTTGGATGAGCGTTCTTGATAACGTCAGGGCATACGCTGATTTCTTGTTCCCTATCCGTGATTTCTTCATAAGAAAAAAGAATATCCACCGCCAAAAAAAGTGATTATAATGCTTGTCTCGAACGGCTTCATCTTGTTTAATGAAAGCCCCGGTTATCGGGAAGAAAAAACAGAAAGCAACTTTTTTGAGGTGATTGGCAATGGCAGATTTGAAGGCATTGGCTGAGGCAGTTATAAAGGGAGACCAGAACACCGCGGTCGAAATTACGAAAGCCGCTATCGACGAGGGGACCGCGCCCAAGCAAGTTCTCGATGATGGGCTTATCGCGGGGATGGACGTCGTCGGTGCGCGCTTTAAGAAGAACGAGGTCTATATCCCGGAGGTGCTCATCGCCGCACGCGCCATGAAAATGGCGATGGAAATTCTCGAGCCGGAATTGGCCAAAGCCGGCGTCGAGCCGGTCGGGAAATTGCTGATCGGCACCGTCCAGGGCGACTTACACGATATCGGCAAGAACCTGGTTGCCATGATGCTCAAAGGGGCGGGCTTTGACGTGATCGATCTCGGCGTGGACGTGGGGCCGGACAAATTCGTCGAGCAGATCAAGACCTCGAACGCCCAGTTAATCGGCATGAGCGCGCTGCTGACGACGACGATGCCCGGGATGGAAAAAACCATCAAGGCCCTCAAAGACGCCGGCGTCTCGGCGAAGGTGATGATCGGCGGCGCACCGGTGACGCAGGATTTCGCCGACAAGATCGGCGCCGACGGGTACGCCCCGGACGCCGCATCGGCCGTGGACATTGCCAAGAGCCTCGTTGCTTAATCCCAAGAGGGCCATCAGGAAACGTGTTCATTTGAAATTAAGCGAAAACACCCAGGCAGCCGCACACGCGGCTGTTTTTTTGCGCGCGTTTCTGGTAGAATGCACAGTCGGTTATGCGGAAGATACAGTGTCATAATCTGGCGCAGTTGTTAATGCAGCTTCGCTTCACGCCGGAAAAGAAGCGGCGAAAGCAGCTCGACGCCGCCGAACAACTTTACGCCATCGTCGATAAGGCCAAGGAGTACCCGTTCGAGTTCGTGTGTTTCCGTATCACGGGGTTTCATCTCAAGAGCGATATCGACATTCCACTGATCAAAGGCGACGAGCTGCTGGAAGACCTGCGAATCTTCATCACCAAATTGAGCGGACGGCTCGCCGAACCGGTCGCCGGGCAAGACGAGAAAATCTACACCATGAAAGAACTCGCCGAGCGCATGAAGGTCTCGACGAAAACGATTTACCGCTGGCGAAAACGCGGCCTCATCGCGCGAAAATACGTCTTCGACGACGGCGTCAAACGGCTCGGCTTTCTACAGTCCGCCGTGGACGATTTCCTTCGTGCCAATCCGGATCTCGTCAGCCATGCGAAAGGTTTTTCCCGGCTGACGGGCAAACAGAAACAGAAGATCGTCAACGAAGCGGCCAAGCTCAGCGCCGATGCGAGTCTCTCCCGGCACCAGATCATCAGCAAGATCAGCGCCAAGATGGGCAAGAGCCACGAGACCATCCGCTATACCCTGCTCGATTACGAACAGGCCCATCCCGACAAGATCCTCTTCAAGAAATCCACCGGCGCCATCGACCCGGCCCAGGCGGCGGAAATCTACCGGTTGTACAAACAAGGCTGTAGTATCAAAGAGCTCATGGAGCATTACGATCGCAACAAAAGCTCGATCTACCGCCTCATCAACCAGCGACGGGCCAAAGCCCTGCTCGCCAAAAAGATCGAATTCGTGTCCAGCGACGATTTCCTGAAACAAGACGCCCAGGAAAAAATCCTGGCCGAATTACCTGACCAGGCGAAGCCCCGTACCCGTGAGAATATCGAGACCCTCAAGTTGAACACGGATTCCATCTCGGAATATCTCAATACGCTCGGGGAAGCACCCGTGCTCAACAGAGAACGAGAAGTCGAACTGTTTCGTCGGTACAACTATCTCAAGTTCTTGGCTCTTCAACGCCGAACCGGCATGAAACTCAGCAGCGCCTCCGGTCTCCGGCTCAGCCAAATCGAGGGCTACCTGACGCAAGCCAAGCGAATACAACGTACGCTGATCGAAGCCAACCTCCGATTGGTCGTCGGTATTGCACGTAAGCACATAGCCAGCGGGACGAGTCTGATCGATTTGGTCGGTGAGGGCAATATCTCGCTCATGCGAGCGGTCGAGAAATTCGACTACAGCCGTGGCTTCCGATTTGCAACGTTCGCTTCCTGGATCATCACCAAAGATTTCGCCCGCAAGATTCCCACTCAGCAACGTCGACTCGGTAAAACCACTACGTCGCTGGATAAGATCCACCACGCGTTGATGGCCGACGAGGTCGTGGATTTCATCGCCGTAGAACGCGCTCATCGTAGTCTCAACCAGGTCATCGAAGACAATCTCAACGAGCGCGAGCGGTACATCATTATGAACCGTTTCGGCCTCATCGGCTCGCCGATCCGAAAGGAAACGAAAACCCTCAAGCAGATCGGCGAAGATCTCGGCCTGACCAAAGAGCGCATCCGCCAGCTTGAACTGATCGCCCTGCAAAAGCTCCGCCAATCCCTCAGCAGCAAAGAATTCGAACTGCTCACGGGCGAATGATCGGCAATGGACTGTTGATTATTCGTCAGGTCATAGGAGTAGCTTCCTTTCTGATGATTCGTTTCATCCGGTCTCCATTTTACGGCATGCTTTAGACTATATTAATATATTTGATAACTATTATACTAATATTGTTATCCGAATTCAAGAGGAATTTATATTTAAGCCTCGCATTTCGAAGAGTGTCGAGGCTTGTCATCTGGGCCGGGCCGTAAAACGTCTTTTGTGGAAAGCGAGGATCGTTCGCAAACGCAGGTTACAGCGGAGAGTATGCCTTCAGGCTTGAAGACCAGGGGGAATGCAGTTAAACTATCCTAAATGTTATTTTCGTTATTGAACAGGAGAATAGAATGCATCGCCTTTCGAGAAGAGACTTCGTGAAATCGACGGTTCTATGTGGTGTTGGAGCCACGGTTGTGTCTTGCGTGAATCAGGTCCGGGAAACCCGGCAAAAGAACACGCGCTATATCGCCGCCTATGATACGGAGTCGCCGGCCTGCCTTGCGGCGTGTCGTAAGATCGTAAACGTCCACAAGCGATTCGAGATGCCGGCCACATTTTTCATTTTGGGTAAAACGCTCGATGCCCATCCCGCCGAATATCGTGAGCTTCTGGATCATCCTCTTTTCGAGGTGGCCACGCACACCTATTCGCATCGAATGTTGCGGGATAACGACTTTTGCGGCGCCGCGATCCCATTGGACGAGCGACGAAAGGAAATCTTCAAAGGGAAAGAAGCGGTGGAGCGCGTTTTCGAGCGGCCCTGCATCGGATTGCGGCCGGGCTGCGGTTTCGACAATGCCCTTAAAGGCGAGCCAGCCGTCCTGGAAATGCTCCGGGAGGCAGGCATCCGATACGTCAGCAGTCTTCTCTGGGGCCCGGATTATTCCCTCCCGGCTCTACTGGCCGAGCCGTTCACCTACAAAGAGGACGGCTACCCCGACCTGTGGGAGTTGCCCGGCCACGGCTGGCATGAAAATCTCCTCAAGGACCATAACCGATGGGGACCGCGAAGGCTGACCCTCTGGCCGCCCCCTTTTCCGGAGGCCATACCGAACGCCTTCTGCAAAACGCCCAAAGATG
>Ga0272442_10001104_pt1 | contig 41592 bp, 35 predicted proteins | sample SSMForm2O_FD_200262 | JGI IMG/M metagenome (GOLD analysis project Ga0272442, IMG submission 200262) | Marine sediment archaeal communities from Little Sippewissett salt marsh, Falmouth, MA, United States - SSM-Form-2O | ecosystem: Environmental > Aquatic > Marine > Wetlands > Sediment ...
GGTTTGCTGGAGTGCGAAGTAAGTGGTAGTGATTTCTTAATAAATGGTGAACAATCAAGCCTTGAAGAATTGAAAAAGAGATTAGGAAGTAAGACCTGGATAATCCAAAGAAAGCAAAAAGCCCACACTGAAATTAGAAAAATCAATGCTACAGCTTTAAATACAACCCGGATTGTAACGATATATGATGGTCGGGATCCAGTATATCTGACAGGATTTCAGTCATTGGCAACCGGTAGCGCAACCACCGACAGTTGGGATAAGGGCTCAATATACGTTGGAATAGATCCCGAGAGAAATAGCCTGAAAAAGTATGGGTATTACAATCCCTGGGTTGAAAATAAAAGCAGAGTAACAGAACATCCTGATTCGGCGATTGAATTTGCCGGATATAAAATCTCTGATTTGCAGAGAGCTGTTAAATTGTGTATCAAAGCCCACAGTATTCTTTTCTTTAATTTCATCATTGGTTGGGATGTCGCACTCACCGAAGAAGGACCCAGAATACTGGAAGCTAACGAAAAACCGGGAATGAATGCCGTTCAATGTCTTGATGGTGGATTACGTTATAAAATAATGGAGATTGCAGAAAATTGCTTAAAATCAAAATTATAACTTCGTCTTTGATGATATTATTAGCAAATGATTGATATAAGTAATAAAAGTACGGCTTTTTTAAATTTCAATACCCTCAAATTTGATACTGTTTTCAAAACACAGGTGCTGAATTGGATACAGATCTATGAATACTATGGGATAAAATTTGATTTGGTAATGTTCAAAAGCATCAGGGAGATCTTCCATAAGTTTAAAAAGGAAAAAAAATATATTAGAAATAATTTTCATAATAGATTGTATTATATTTATATATTCAAACCTGATTCCGTCGCTGGTAAGATCTATATATTTTTTGTTTTCCTTTTAATCCTGATGAGATACTGGCATAAAAAGAGTATTGTTGTTCAAATCAGATCACCGCATTATCATTCAGTTTTTCTGGTTTTAAAAAAGATATTTTTAGATAAATTAAGAATTATATATGACAGCAGGGCGGCTTTATCTGAAGAAAGAAAATACGGGCAGCTTAAAGAAAAAAATCATTTCAACGAAAAGGAAGTTAAGCACCTCTTAAAAAAAGAAAGAGAAATGGTAAAATTATCAGACCTGGTTTTTTGTGTTTCTAACGTCTTAAAGAAATATCATCTTAAAAACGATCCAGCGGCAGAGAATACTAAATTCTTTATTTCTCCCTGTAATGCCGATTCGGATCTCTTTTATTTCTCAGATGAAATTAGGAATAAGATCAGACATAAATTATTCCTAGAAAAAAGAAAAGTCCTGATTTATTCTGGTGGTCTTGAAATGCCCTGGCATGTACCTGGAGAAATATTCAATTTTTTTCAAAGAATCCATGAAATAGATAACACCTGTTTTCTGCTTCTCCTGACCCATGATGAAGATATTGCCGAGATTTTTTTAAAAGAATATAAGATACAAAAAAGCAATATTGGGGTGATCTCACTGGATAATCAAGAAGTAGGTGATTATCTGAATGCTGCCGACCTATCAATTCTATTGAGGGAAGATGTGCCGATGAACAATGTTGCTTCTCCAACAAAGTTTGCTGAGTACCTGATGACGGGATTACCAGTAGTAATTTCAGAGAATGTTGGTGACTTTTCTCAATTTGTGAAGGATCATAATTGTGGATATGTTTTACCCTCTGATTACAATTCAGAAGATCTTCAGAAGATCATTTTAAACCTTAATACTCCTGAGGATTTAGAGGTAAGAAAAGAAATATCACAATTAGGAAAAAAGCATTTTTCCAAGAGAGCTAAGATCGAGGCTAAGCTCAAAAAATATTATTCTCTATGCCGGTGATTGAAAGTGAATGAATCAGATGATATCTTAAAAAGTATAAGAGATGGTAAGATAACCATTAATAAGATAAGTAATGAGACTTATGATATACTAATAGCTGGGGATTTTTGTCCAATCGGGTCATTTGAACAACTCTGTTTAAACAACCAATATCAGGATGTTTTTACAGATCTGCTGCCAATTCTATCCGATAAAGATTTATCAATTGTAAACCTTGAGTGCCCCCTTGCAGCTGAAACTGATCCTATCAACAAAACAGGTCCAAATCTAATTGCAGATCCCCAAACGGTAAAAATGCTGGACCTGGGGAAATTCGATGTAGTTACCCTGGCTAACAATCACATCCTTGATCAGGGTAGATCTGGATTGGTATCAACTTTGGACGTTTGTCAGCGAAATGGATTGAAAATTGTTGGAGCAGGCATAAATATTGGTAATGCTTCCAAAATCTTAGATCTGGAAATAAAAGGTAATAGGGTTGCGATTTTGAATTTTACTGAACATGAATTCTCAATTGCCAGTAAAGATAAAGCCGGTGCCAATCCCCTGGATCCGATCTCGAATTACTATTCCATCAGGGAAGCAGAAAAAAGAGCCGATCTCGTCATTGTTGTTATTCATGGTGGTAATGAACATTATCCACTCCCAAGTCCTTGGTTAAAGAAAGTTTTCCGGTATTATGCGGATCTGGGTGCCGATATCGTTGTAGGACATCACTCTCATTGTACAAGTGGTCTGGAGATATACCATGGAGTTCCTCTGATTTTTGGTTTAGGGAACTTCATATTTCCTTGGCCCGATGGAGATTATCAACCCTGGTATGAAGGTATGCTGGTTAAGTTTAAAGTTTCGCAATCCATTCTGGTAGAGATTGAACTGATACCCTATGAACAAAGAAGGGAAACTCCCCTGGTTTCCTTAATGAAAGGGAAAGAAAAAGAAACATTTCTCGGACAGATCGCCAGCTATTCCGAGATTATTTCCGATCAACAACTACTGGAAACAGAATGGAATAGATTCAGCAGGAAAAGACGAAAGGATTATCTTGGTATTCTATTAAGTCTAAACAGGTTAAAAAGATATTTATTTAAAAAAGGATTATATAAAGTTGAAAAGAGTAAACTCAATTCGCTCCTGAATATAATAAGGTGCGAATCTCATAATGAGCTTGCGAAAAAAATATTGGAAAATGAAATAAACGAAAAGGAATGATATATTGCTAGTTGGTATTCATAAAGATCAGTATGGGGGATTCAGTGAGCTTCTGATCAAGTTTGAAAAGATCCTTACTTTTAATAATATTAAAAGTATAAGACTGGAAGCAAGTCAACCTGATTTCTGGGAAATTGTTAAGAGATTAGATCTGTTCATCTTTATCTGGAAACATTACGATTATTACAAAGGATTAGCCAAAGCTATCCTGCCGGTTATCGAAAAAGACTTGAAAGTGAAGTGCTTGCCAAATCAAGCAACGTGCTGGCATTATGATGATAAGATCAAGCAGTATTATCAGCTGAAAGCTCACGGATTCCCTATGGTCCCTTCCTGGATATTCTGGAATAAAAAGGATGCTCTACAATGGATAAAAAAAGCTGAGTTACCATTGGTTTTCAAATTGAAGGGGGGTGCAGGTTCAAGTAATGTTCTCTTGATCAAGAATCGGTCCCAGGCTGTGAGGTTGATAAATAAAATGTTTGGAGAAGGAATTGTTACTTCCAGCATTCCCAGTTTTGGCACAACAAGATATAGGAATTTTCGACCATTAAAGGAATTTAAATATTTAGCCAAGAAAGTTAAAAACCGAATTGAGGGTAGAGATGCTACTCCTTTTTGGCAGGTAAACAAGGATTATGTGTATTTCCAGAAGTTTTTACCTGGAAATGATTATGATACCAGGGTAACAACTATTGGTCACAGGACCTATGCCTTTCGCCGGTTTGTCAGGAAAAACGATTTCAGGGCTTCGGGTAGTGATAACTGGTCTCTAGACAGGTCAAAAATCGATCCGGAGCTGGTAAGACTGGGCCAGGATATATCTCGAATCATGGGGTATCAGGTTATGGCCTATGATTTTATTTATGATGAAAAAAAGCATCCCCAATTGATCGAGGTGAGTTATACTTATGGAGACTATCCCGAATTCTCAACCGGATACTGGGATCGAGATCTTGAATGGCACGACGGAGCATACTGGACTCAATACCTGGAACTGGTAGATGCCTTGAACATGCCTGATTTGAAACAACCAGAGATGAAACCAACCGGGCACTACGCTCATGTCTTGCAAAAATAACATGATTATAAAGATATTATTTTTCATCGACAGTCTTGCCTGCGGAGGCAAGGAAAGGCAGTTGCTGGAGATATTAAAAGTTTTATCTAAGGACAAATCTTTTAACATTAGACTGATATTGATGTCAAAAAAGATCTTTTTTTCGGAAGTTAAGCAATTTAATATTAAAATCGATTACCTGGTTCGAGATCATAAAATCGACTTGTCTATTTTTTCAGGATTGTATAGAATCTGCAAATCATTCGGCCCTGAAATCATTCACACCTGGGATAATGTTACTTCTTTTTATGCACTTCCTGTAGCAAAACTGCTGAGAATAAAAATGGTCAATGGTTCGATCAGACACGGTATAAGATTAAAGAAACTAAGCCATTATTTAAGGATGATCTCACTTCATCTTTCCCAGTATGTTCTTGCTAATTCAAAGGCAGGATTAGCTGCAAATAAAATAAGAAACGGCTTTGTATTATACAACGGGATAGCTCCTAAATTCACTAATGAATTTAGCATTCAGGAAAAATTAACAAAAAGGGGAAAACTGTTAGGTAATACCGAGAAAAAACAAATAATTGTATCTGTTGCCAATTTTGTGCCTTATAAAGATTATTTTACAGTCTTTGAAGCACTTAAAAATTTAAAAAAGGAAGGATTTAAATTCTACTATCTAATTATAGGTGATGGTCCTTTAAAGGATAAAATTCAACAAAAGGTAAATGACTTAGAATTAGCAGATCGGATTAAACTTCTTGGAATTGTAGAGAATGTTGAAGATTATCTTGCTGTTTCCGATATTTTTCTGCATTCATCAAAAGGTGAAGGATGTTCAAATGCAATTTTGGAAGCAATGTTTTCAGGTCTGCCCATAATTGCTACCCGGGTTGGAGGTACAGAGGAGATCACTACAGAAGATAATTCCGTCTTGTTCGAATATAAAAATAGCGAAGAATTAGGACTGATTTTAAAATCCCTTCTACCTGATCGGGAATTGCAGCAAAAAATGGGAAAGTGCTCAAAAGAAATTGCCCAAAATAGATTTACAATAACAAGAATGTTGGCAAACTACAAAGAAATAATCAATCAGATAATTTATTAATATTTTCATATTAGATTTAATGTTATATTGTACGACAGTTAGATATTAGGTTAAAAATAAACTATGAAGTTGAAATTGATAATTCTAAAAAACCAGACTGAAGACGATCATTTAGATTGGCAAAGGGCATGTGAAAAATATAAGGAATATATAGAGTATGAAATAATTGATCTAACTGATCATAATTGGTTGGATATTTTAATGAATACTCAATTTGATTGTATTCTCACTAAGGCTCCCGGAAATAATAGTTTGTTCAAAAATCTTTATGATGAAAGATTATATATAATCAGCAAAATTCTACATTATCCGATATATCCTTCTTATGATGAGAATGTGATCTATGAAAATAAAAAGATGCTAAGTTACTGGTTGCAAGCAAAAAAAATCAAGCATCCCCAAACCAGGGTTTTTTATGATCAAATTGAAGCAGCTGATTTTGTTGATAATACTAAATATCCGATTGTAGCCAAGACAAATATTGGTGCTTCTGGATCGGGTGTAAAGATACTAAAATCAAGTTCTCATGCTAGGGGATATATAAAAAAAGCATTTCAGGGCAAGGGTATAAAAAGAAGGTGGGGTCCAAATTTAAGAAAAAAGAATTACCTGAAAAGAATTCAACAGAAGCTTAAGGAACCACTAAGATCAATGAATTTTTATTCAAACAGATATAGATCCAGCAAAATTGATATCCAAAAACACTTTGTGATTTTTCAGGAATTTATAGAAATAGAATCTGAATGGAGATGTGTGATTATCGGAGATTCATATTTTGGGCATAAAAAAAAGAAACAAGGAAAATTGATAAGTGGCGGGGGTGGTATAATATGGGATTATCCTAATAATAAGATCCTTGATTTTCTCATGGAAGTCAAAGAAAAAGGAAATCTTTCTGCTACTTCCATTGATCTATTCGAGACTGTAAATGGGGATATTTATGTAAATGAAATCCAATGTTTTTTCGGCTTTATTGATCCTGATAACCAAATGTATATAAATGGTAAACCAGGACGTTTTAAATCAGTAAATGGAAGCTGGGTATTTGAAGAAGGGATATTCAACAAAAATAACTCTTATGATCTAAGAATAGAACATGTTCTAGAATTATTTGAAAACAAATCTTGATGAAATTTTAACCTGATCTAAAAGGTTATACAACTTTAAAAAAACTAAGATTGAAAAGAAAAATAATCAGTAAAATTTATAATTACAAACCCGTAAAGAAGTTGTTTTCTAAGTTACTTTTTTCACTTAAGAACAGACCCAGATTAGAACCTGGGATAGCTGAAAAAAAATCCGAAGCGAATTTGGTGATTTCTGCTGATTTCGAACTAGGCTGGGCTTTTAGATATTCAAGAAAAAACAACCGACCTGAAGAGATGGCAGATCGGGCTCGCAGGAATTTTCCTTTCCTGATAAAACTTTTTGAAGAGTATAATATTAAAATAACCTGGGCTACTGTTGGGCATCTTTTTCTCCGTGAATGTAAAAAAGGTGATCATGATTGGATGCACAGAATTCCTTTTTTTACCAATAAGAATTGGGTATTCAGTAAAGGAGACTGGTTTGACTGTGATCCGTATTCATCTATTCGCGATGATAAAACCTGGTATGCACCGGATCTGATAGAGAAAATCCTAAACTCCCGAGTAGAACATGAAGTTGGCTGTCATTCTTTTTCACATATTGACTTTTCAGATAAAAATTGTCCCCGTAAGGTAGCAGAAGATGAAATAAAAGCCTGTATTGAAGTTGCTAAACAGTGGGACATTAATTTGAAATCCTTTGTTTTCCCCGGTGGGACTTATGGTAATTATCAAACTTTAAAAGAGTTTGGATTTACCAATTATCGTAAAATTTTGGATTATGAACTTATGCAGCCCGTAATCGACGAAAATGGTTTAGTAATTATTCCTGTTTCTACCGGATTGGGTAATAATGGATTGGGCTGGACTAAGGAGTATTTTTTTAAAAGATTAAAAAAGTATATTGATAAAGCAGTTGAAAATGGAACAGTTTGTCATTTCTGGTTTCATCCTTCCATTGATGAATGGTTTTTACATAACGTTTTTCCTGAAATTTTAAAATATACTTCCGAAAAAAGGGAAGAAGGAAAATTGAGGATCTTGACAATGACAGAAATTGCAAAAAGAGTTTTGAAAAAAAATAATAAGTATCAAAGTTCTCTTCATCAGCAGCGTTAATGAGGATTCCGGGATTAATCCAATAGTTTACAACTATTATGAGTCGCTAAAAAATTTGATTTTAATTTAGAGGATTTTATTTTTCAAATAATAAAATAGATTATGCTATTTAATTCTATTGATTTTGCAATTTTTTTACCAATTATTTTTGCTGTTTATTGGATTTTAAAAAATAGAGAACTTCAAAATTATGCAATTTTAATTTCAAGTTATTTTTTTTATGGCTGGTGGGATTGGAGATTTTTATCTCTAATATTTTTTAGTACAATTATAGACTATTCTGTTGGATTAAGATTAAAAAATGAGGGAAAAAAGAAAAACAGGAAATTACTTCTTTGGATAAGTATTACAGTAAATTTAGGGATATTAGGTTTTTTTAAGTATTTTAATTTTTTTTTAGATAATTTCATAGAGGTGTTTTCAATTTTTGGACAAAAACTACAAATTAACTCCTTGAATTTAATTTTACCAATTGGAATAAGTTTTTACACATTTCAAACACTGAGCTATTCTATTGATGTTTATAAAAAAAAAATTCAACCAACAAATAACTTTATAGCATTTGCTGCCTTTGTGAGCTTTTTCCCTCAATTGGTAGCTGGACCTATTGAAAGAGCAGCAAATTTATTACCTCAATTTATTCAAAAAAGATTTTTCAAATATGAAAGTGCAGTTGATGGTTTACGACAGATTTTATGGGGTTTTTTTAAGAAAGTTGTTATTGCTGATAGCTGTGCTGTGTTTGCAGATAACATTTTCAATAATTACAGAGATTTGAATGGAATATCTTTATCATTAGGTGCAGTTTTTTTTGCATTTCAGATATATGGTGATTTTTCCGGATATTCAGATATAGCAATAGGAACTGCACGATTATTTGGGTTTAACTTAATGAGAAATTTTGCTTTTCCATATTTTTCTAGAGATATAGCTGAATTTTGGAGACGATGGCATATATCTTTATCAAGTTGGTTTAGAGATTATGTATATATACCGTTAGGTGGTAGTCGTTGCAATATAAGGTTGCAAATTAGAAATGTTCTTATTATTTTTATTGTTAGTGGATTGTGGCATGGAGCTAAATGGACATTTATTTTGTGGGGATTATTAAATGCTTTTTATTTTATGCCACTTTTATTGAAAAAAATGCATAGATATAATTTAGGAATTGTAGCTGAAGGAAAAATATTTCCTAGCTTAAGAGAGCTCTTTTATATGATAATAACTTTTAGCTTTGTGGTTTTAGCTTGGGTATTTTTTAGAGCTGATAATATTAGTACAGCTTTTACTTATTTATGGAATATTTTTTCAAATTCACTGTTTGCTTTCCCCAATTTTTCAGGAAAAAGAAGAGCTTTAATGATCATAATTTTAGTAATTTGTTTTGTAATAATTGAATGGATTGGAAGAGAGCAACAATATGCAATTGCCCGTTTAGGTTTAAAATGGAAAAGACCTCTTCGTTATGCTATGTATTATTTAATTATTTTTAGCATTTTTTGGTTTTACAGAAAAGATCAACAATTCATTTATTTTCAATTTTGAATATGAAAAAGTTTATATTTAGAATATTTTTATTTCTATTACCATTTTTTGTTTTTTCAATTGTGTTAGAGTACTTTTTACGTTCTATTCCCAATGATTATTCTTATAAAAAAAATTTCCTTGATAAATACACTGATTATATTGAGATACTGTTTTTAGGAAGTAGTCATACTTATTATGGGATAAATCCTTATTTTATAGAAGGATTCGCTTTTAATGCCAGTCATGTTTCACAAACAATTGATTTAGATTACAAAATAATCAGTTTTTATTCCAACAGATTTAATAATCTTAGTTTCATAGTTTTATCTGTAGATTATTTCACGTTATTTTCTCGTATTGCAGATGATATTGAATCATGGAGAGTAAAAAATTATAATATATACTATAGCTTTAACTTATCTAAGAATATAAAGTATAATTATGAAATGTTGTCATTTGATTTAAAAACGAATTTAAATCGGATTACATCATACTATTTAAATGGAAAAGATAATTTAACTTGTTCTAAATTAGGTTATGGTAATATTGAAAAGACAAAATTCGATTTAATAACTACAGGAAAAACTGCAGCAGATAGACATACAAAAATAAATAAGGAATATTTTAACGAAAGCGTAAACATAATTGATAATATTATCAAGTACGCAAAAAGTGAAAAAATAGTAGTTATTTTATATTCGAGTCCTGCTTTTTTTACTTATGTTGAAAATTTGGAAAAAGAACAACTATTATTAACAATCAATACTTTAAAAGCTATAAGTGAAAATAATGCAAATTGTTACTATTTTAATTTTTTGCAAGATAATAGTTTTACAGAAATAGATTTTAGAGATGCAGATCATTTAAATAAATTAGGTGCTATAAAGTTTTCAAAAATGTTTAATAGTAAAATACTAGAAATAAAGAATGAGATTAATATCAAATTTTGAAATTTGTAATTTTTTTAAATTACATTCTAAACTGATTAAGAAAAAAAACAACATTTATTTTGTAAAAAGATGAAAGTCCTTTTTATTAGCAGCGGTAACACGGATTCTGGAATTAATCCTGTAGTTTATAATCAAGGTGAGTCACTCAAGAAAATCGGACTTGAGATAGACTATTTTCCTGTTATAGGACGGGGTTGGAAGGGTTATTTTAAAAATATTCCTAAGTTAAAAAATAGACTAAAGCAGGAAAATTACGATCTCTGTCATGCCCATTATTCTCTTTCTGGATATGCAGCAAGTCTGGCAGGAGCAAAACCTCTGATTGTATCTCTTATGGGTAGTGACATCTTTGAAACTGGTTTTCAACAAACTCTGATCAAAGGTTTTAAATTTCTTTTCTGGGATGCATGTTTGGTAAAATCAAATGGAATGAAACACCAACTTGGAATTAATTCTGTCCAGGTAATACCTAATGGAGTAGATCTGGAGAAATTTCGAATAATCGAGAGAGGCAAGGCTTTAATAAAAACTGGATTCTCCGGAGATTATTTCAATATCCTCTTCCTGGCAGATCCTTCGAGGAGAGAGAAGAACTACGATCTAGCACTGAAAGCAGTTGAACTTCTTCCCGCTGAATTGTGTAAACTGCACACTATTTACAATCTTGATAATAACCTGGTTCCATATTATCTAAATGCTGCCGATTGTTTATTATTAACCTCTTACTGGGAAGGTTCTCCCAATGTTATCAAGGAAGCAATGGCCTGTAACTGCTCTTTTGTAGCCACAGATGTTGGTGATGTCAGGGAAATTGCTGGGGGATGTAAAGGTTGCCACATCACCTCTGGCTGGGAACCGGCTGAAGTAGCTGCAAAACTAGAATTTGTGAGGAATAAAGCTGGCAAAAGTAAGGGAAGAACGAGAATAAAAGAATTAGGATTAGATGCTGATAAAATAGGGGAGAAATTGAAATCAATATACGAAAAGATGATAAGAATAAGTAAGCACTAATTATCTATGGAAATAGTCAGTGATGTAAATACGATCGGTAAAGAAGAATGGTCGAAGTATATCCTTGATCATTCCCTGGGTAATATTTTCCAGTCACCCCAGATCTATGATTTTTATTTAGAGGTCAAGAATTATAAACCTTATCTGATTTGCTGTCTTGACAATGAGGGGCAAATAAGGGGCATCCTTCTAGCGGTTTTTGTTAAAGAAGAAGGGCTGGCAAGCTTTTTTTCAACCCGATGTCTGGTAATATCAGGTCCCATATTAGATATTAACAGCGAATCAAATTTGACACTGACAGAATTACTTAGAGCTTTGGTAAAAAGTGCTAGAAAGGAAAACGCAGTTTATATCGAGTTCCGAAATTTGTTCGATTTTTCTGATAAAAAGAAGATCTTTTTAGAGCAAGGATTCAATTATTCCGAACATCTAAACTATCAGGTTTCGATTGATGAAGAGGAAAAAATCAGAAAACGTGTCAGTAGCAGCAAATTAAGGCAGATCAAACAGAGTATAAGCCAGGGAGTAGAGATATTAGAACCAACTAATATTGAGCAGATAAAAGAATTCTACATTATTTTAAAAGAATTATACAAGAATAAGGTAAGAAAACCACTTCCGGATTGGAGTTTTTTCGAAAGTTTCTATAGAAATAATGAAATAGGTAAATATTTTTTGATCTGCTACTGTGAAAAAGTTATTGGTGGCATCATGTGTCCTATTTATAAAGGAAGAATCTATGAATGGTATATTTGCGGTCAGGATGGGATGTACAGGAAAGTATATCCAAGTGTGCTGGCCACCTGGGCACCAATCAAATATGCTCTTGAGAATGGCCTTAAAATGTTCGACTTTATGGGCGCTGGTCGCCCAGATGCTGATTACGGAGTAAGAGAATTCAAAGCAAAATTCGGGGGAAAGCTTGTAAATCATGGTCGATTTAGAAAAGTATTGAAACCATTCAATTATAAATTAGGAAAATTGGGATTAAAGATCTACCGAGGATAATGAGAATATTAATTGATATAGGTCATCCGGCTCATGTTCACTTATTTAAAAACCTGTATTTCATTCTAAAGAAAAAAAAACATGATCTATTTATTACAGTAAAAAGTAATCTAGAAAGTGCAAAACAACTTCTTCTTATTTATAAGATTCCGTTTATTCCAATTGGATCTAAATCCGATAGTATAATTCTAAAAGGTGTAAAGCAAATTGTATATGATTTAAGTATTTTACTATTGATCAGAAAATACAAGATTGATATAGGTTTAGGGACTTCGTTAAATCTGGCCCACGCTTCTAAATTAAGCGGTCTGAAATCCATTATTCTTGATGACGACGATGATGAGGTGGAACCCTTATTTGCAAAATTAGCTCATCCTTTTTGTGATGTTCTTCTATCTCCTGATTCGCTCAAAGGCAAAAGGGCAAAGAAAGACACTATTTATTACCCGGGATTCCATGAATTAGCCTATTTGCATCCCAAGAGATTTATCCCTGATGTTGATATCCTAAAAGAAGCCGGGATAAATCAAAAGGAAAAGTATTTTGTGCTAAGGTTCAATTCATTCAAAGCGCATCATGATATTAAGAGTAAGGGATTATCTCTATCAGCTAAAAAAGAACTCATTGATATTTTGAAATCGAAAGGAAAGATCTTTATCACTACCGAGAGAGAAATTGAGTCGGAATTCAGTAATTACCAAATTAAACTTACTCCAGATAAAATCCATTCATTGCTTTATTATGCGACTATGTTTATTGGAGATAGTCAAACAATGACTTCTGAAGCTGCGATTTTAGGAACTCCTGCGATTCGAAGTAATACATTCGTAGGAAAGATTTCTTATTTGGAGGAAGAAGAAAAATATGGTCTTACATACGGTTTTAAACCTTATCATATAAGAGAAATGTTTGCTAAAATCAATGAACTTTTAACTATGCCTGATTTAAAAAAAGAATGGCAAGAACGGAAGAGAAAAATGCTTTCGGAGAAAATTGATTTAACAGCTTTTCTAGATTGGTTTATTGAAAATTTTCCAAACAGTAAAGATTTAATAAGGCAATGTCCGAATATTTTTAGAGAATTCAGTTAAGGTAAAAATTCAATTCAATATGAAATGTACATGATCGGAACATCTACTAAATTAAATCTGTTTATTCTGAAATTTTAGTGAAATATAATTAGAAAGCTTAAATAGAGGGAGCCAACATGAAATATCTAGTAACCGGAGGGGCAGGATTCATCGGTTCAAACATAGTGAGAAAATTATTGGAACTTGGTCAACAGGTAAGAATTCTCGATAACTTCTCTACAGGCAAAAGGGAAAATATTTCGGATCTAATGAAAAATAGTAATCTGGAACTTATCGAAGGTGACCTGCGCAGTTTTCATATAGTCCGTCAGTCTGTGATGGGAATTGACTATGTACTGCATCAGGGAGCATTGCCTTCAGTACCAAGATCGATCAATGATCCGATAACTACAAATGATATCAATATTCTCGGAACTCTTAATATTCTGGAAGCAGCTCGTGATTCAGGAGTAAAACGGATCATCTATGCTTCTTCTTCATCGGTTTACGGAAACAGCCCTCAATTACCGAAAGTTGAGGGAATGCCAGTGGCTCCACTTTCGCCATATGCCCTTTCAAAATATACCGGAGAACGTTACTGTCAAATATACAATGATATCTACGGATTAGAAACAGTTTGTCTCAGGTATTTCAATGTTTTTGGTCCGAATCAGGATCCAAATTCCCAATACAGTGCAGTTATCCCTAAATTTATTCAATTATTAATGATGAATGAACAACCTCTTATTTATGGCGATGGTAAACAGTCTCGAGATTTCACTTTTGTTAATAATGTTGTACAGGCAAATCTGAAAGCCTGTAATTCAGAAAATGCTTCCGGACATGTTTTTAATATTGCCTGTGGTGAGAGTTACGATCTTATAGAAATGACTGATTTCATGAAGAAAGAATTACAGACTGAGATTGAGATTAAATTTACCTCCGAAAGGAAAGGAGACGTTAAACATTCCAGGGCCGATATTACCAAGGCTAAGGAAATTCTTGATTATAAACCTGAAGTGACATTTTTTCAGGGATTGAAACGATTAATTGATCTGATGAGACCTTATATCTGATTATAAAAGCATAGATGTGTTGATGTGCCTTTCCCCGGACTGCATTCCTAATAATCGGGACTACGTTGTAGTAGGCTAGCCTTCTTCAAACCTGTAAGAGTGATATTGCCACGTCGTTCGACTTCTTGTTTCTCTCCTCGCAATGACAGGAAAGAGTACCGTCTTTGCGAGATCTCTTCCTGCTCTTCTATCGACTTGTCACGCCGGAGTACAACGAAGGCGGAAGCAATCTTCTTCCTATACTACTCTCCGCCTGTCGTGCCGGAGTTGAATAAAATGAAGTGAAGGCGGAAGAGTCTAAGTTAGAAGAGAGTAAATTTTGAGATAAATATAGATTCTTCGTGAGATAAGCAGGAAGAATGCCTCAGAATGACTTCAGGTTGTAATGCTTTTCTTGAGTTCCTCTTTGGAATTCTCAAAAAGATTGCTTTTTTTAAAAAACAATAAGGGACCTCGCAAAGACACAATCTGAGTTGTCATTGCGAGGAACGAGACTTCCTGTCGAGTGACGCGGCAATCTCAGTTTTAATTTATGAATTATGAACTAAAAATCATTATGAGATTTCTTTTGCCTTTGCTTCGTTATACTAAGCTACTGTGAGACAGTTCCGCCTTGGTTTGATTTCATTAAGCTTTGATATGACTGGTAGAAAGGAAAACAAGAAAAAAACCCCAGAATGGCTTTGGTTTTTAACAAAATTTCATCCTTTCCCTTTCTTGGAAGAAGAGGTGATAAAGGAAATTTTTTTTAAGTCCTTCTCTCCTGTTGAACCATATCCAGCAACTGCAGTAGAAGGATTTAGGATGAGGTAAAATAAAAACAGATAAATATAAGTAGTTGTCTGCCTCTCCCTAACCCTCTCCAGAGGAGAGGGAAAAGTAGAGATCCTTTTCCTCTGGAGAAGGTGGACTCCGATGACAATCGGAGGACGGAAGAAGCAAAGAGAGAACACCTCACCTTAACCAACTCCAAAGGAAGGGGAATAAGGTAAGTATTCTTCAAGTCCTTCTCCTTTTAGGAGAAGAATTTAGGATGAGGTAATTGGGATATATGATAATTTAGACATATAAGGAGTTGCAAGATGAAAAAATATATTAAATTCATTCCGGTCATTATAATAATCTTAATCCAGGCTTGTGGCGGAGATTCCACCAGCAGCAATTCCCAGAAATTGACGGGATCAATCAATTTTCTCGATCAAGAAGGTAATAACTCCGCTTTGCAGGTATCTGGTACAGTTGAACTGTATTTAGGCGTTGAAGATCGAGTCGAGTATTATGATCCTAATTATCCTTTTGTTGGCCCTGATTTCGACGAGTATTGGAATACGGATCATCGTACTTTAAATGAACCTTATCATCTTGTTGAAACTGATATAAACGGTAATTTTGAAATCGATAACGTAGAATCAGGAAAATACATCTGCGTTTATTCAGCTCCGGGATTTGGATGGCATAAAAGGATATTGGAAATAGATAGCGATTATGCAGTTACTCTTTATATGAGGGAATCGATCGTAAATCCACTGATAATAGATGCTGATATTAGCTGGGGACCGGATCAACACATAATAATTAACGATGATCTTGCGATAATGAATAACAATAAACTTACGATTCTTGAAAATACAATTATTGAATTTGAAGATGCCAGCCTGATTGTGATAGGCGAGCTTGAAGCTATTGGAACAATAACTGAACCAATAATCTTCACTTCTGCAAGTGAATTACCAGGCAAAAGTGATTGGGATAAGATTTATATAGCAGCAAATACAGGTGAATTATCAATGCAATACTCGATAATTCAGTGGCCGTATCTGGGGTTTGATTGTGCTAATCCGATATCATTATCAAACACTGCAATTATAAATGTTGGATTTGATGGATTGAATATACTCGAATGTAGTTCTCAAATTGACAATTGTCTGATCTTTGATTGTGAAAATGGTATTTACCTAACTTCCTCAAATGTTTCAACCGATCAACCGGAAATCCACCAAACCATAATTTCGAACAATTCTGGAAATGGGGTCGAAGCCTTCGAATCTTCTCCAGAAATTTTGAACTCTGTTTTTCGTAACAATTCCTATCATGTATTTGGGAGATATAGTGCTCATATAAATATAGAACATTGTGCCTTTTTTGATAGTGAGGATGCAGCCATAAGATCTTACAGAGAAGAAGAATATGATGATGATTTTACAATTTATAAATGTATAATAGATGATGATGAGAATTTAATCCATTGTGCCAGATCTGCTCCTATGTTAGCAACAAACAATAATTTGATTTCCGAGAATGGTTATGTATTCGAATTGTATTACAGTCTGGGAACTAATATCCAAGTTACAGCAACAAACAATTGGTGGGGAACCACAAACGAATTCGAGATTCAGGAGCTTATCTGGGATGAGAATGACCAACCGGGTGATTCGTATGACGCCGGTGTTGTTGAATATAATCCTTGGAGTAACTCCGAAATCGAGGATGCTGGACCACAACCTTAACAAAATTGAAAACGCGCCTTGAGTAAGAACATCTGAAGTTTTCCATAATCAATTTTTAAGGAAGCAGTGAATTGCCAATTTAATGTTACTATATTTCTGATGAAAAGGTAGTCGTTTTGATTATTCATTCGTGATTAATGTGGAATAATAACTTGAATAAAGATTTCACCCTTTCTATCTATAAACAATTGTTAAATTCGGTTTCTGAACTGGGAATCAAGATCCTGAATGTTTCAGAATTTCTTCGGACCGATGATCAGTTATGTCTCGGAATAAGACATGATATTGACAGGAAGATCGATAATGCTGCCAGGATGGCTGAACTTGAAAATGAATTGGGGATATCCACCACCTATTATGTACGCTGTAAACGCTCTGTTTTGAAACCAGATCTTATCAGAAAAATCTACGATCTTAACCATGAAATAGGATATCATTACGAAGATCTAGCTAGTGCTAATGGAAACTATGAGATAGGAATAAATAACTTTAAACAAAACTTGGAGAGACTAAGAGAAATCTGTTCTATAAAAACGATTGCTGCTCACGGTAGCCCTCTTTCGGATATCGATAGCCGTGATCTCTGGAATAGGTATAAATTCAGGGAATTCGGTATAAAAACAGATATTTCCCTGGAAATAAACAGTGGTAAGTTCATTTATATTTCCGATGCCGGAAGAAGCTGGAACAATCGAAACATCAATCGCAGAGATAAAATTGACAACAAAAATGAATTTGAGATTAATCACACCTTGGATATTATAGACTTAATTGCAAAACCTGAGGTGAGAGAAAAATTATTGATTAATATCCATCCCGAGCATTGGTCCGATAGCTTTTGTGAGTGGTATAGAATAAAAACTTGGCGGATTGTTAAAAATGCAGTTAAAACATTATATCTAAAGTTTTATGAAAAAAGCGAAATTTAAATTTTTCCTTATTGATGTTATAGTAATCAGTTCAGCTTTTCTTTTCACAGCCTGGCTCAAACCGGCAACCAGAAGAGTGGTGTTACCAACTTATTATAAACCATTTCTTATTTTTCTTGCTGTTTGGATAATCCTTTCAATACTGAGTGATAAGTATAGTATATCAATTCGTAAGCAATTAGCGGAAATGGTAAGACCCATTATTCGCGGTAACTTTTCCATCTTGGCATTTCTTACGATACTAATATATGCTGCTAACCTGTTTGCTTTTTCGCGGTTGATCTTTTTTGGTACAATTTTATTTGGAACAGCCCTGGAATTATTCTTTGTTTATCTATATTTTTTACATAAAAAAATTGTAAATAACAAGGATTTTTCTTCAGTTATTAGTTCAAAAGCAAAATACATTGAACCGGTTTTTATCAAGCAGGATAATGTTTCTCTTAAAGAAGTATATTGCGACGATCTTGAAGTAAAAAAATCCGTATATCATGATCTTAAACATAAATATTTAAAGAACTTACCTAAGCTATTAGGATTTCTTAATAAAAACATCCAACTGCAGAAACTTAAATATGTATCCAGTCTCATCCTTAATACACACACGATCTTTAATATTGAGAATCTGGATCCCCATTCACAATCTATCTTTATAAATCTGCATAAGGTAAATGATGTAAGAAGGATTAATCAGTATTTTATTCAGGTAAATAAAAATCTGAAAACTGGTGGCTTTTTTATCGGTAACGGTGAAACAATAGAAGATCACGCTCGTAAGATATTCAGTTCTTATCCACCTGTTTTTTCATTATTTATATATATCATTGACTTTATTTATAGACGAATAGCTCCCAAACTTCCAATCTTAAAAGAACTGTATTTTGCTTTATCGGGAGGTATGAACAGGGCTATATCCAAAGCAGAGATACTGGGGAGGTTATATTTTTGCGGATTTATTGTGATTGCAACAGAGGAAATAAATGACAGCTTTTATTTCATTGCTCAGAAGATAAAGGATCCCTTGAGTGATAAGAATCCTTCCTATGGTCCGTTGATCAAACTTAAACGAGTAGGAAAGAAAAAAGAATATATTTATATCTATAAATTTAGGACGATGCATCCTTATTCGGAATACCTTCAGAATTATGTACATGAATCAAGTAATCTCCATTTTACTGGTAAATTCAAAGATGACTTTAGGATAACTGGATGGGGTAAGATATTCCGTCGCTTATGGATAGATGAATTACCACAGTTGATTAACCTATTTCGAGGTGAGATCAGCTTGATGGGTGTTCGGGCTCTAAGTGATCATTATTTCAGTTTATATCCGAAAGATATCCAGCAAATGAGGTGTGAATTGAAACCTGGTCTGGTACCCCCTTATTACGCTGATATGCCCAATTCCTTTGAGGAAATCATAGAATCGGAAAGAAACTATCTGCTCAAAAAACAAAACAGAAAAATTCTAACTGATACGATTTATTTCTGTAAAGCAATGTATAATATAATCTTCAAACATGCCAGAAGCAGGTGATAAATTTTGGGATTAGGGATTGGGGAATAGATAATGCAAGAAAGATATCTTGAAATTTACAAAATCTCTCATAATTTTGTTTTAAAGCTATATAAATTGACTGATAATTTCCCCGCTTATGAGAGATATCGTCTAACTGATCAAATACTTCGTTCAGCCATATCGATCCCGGCAAATATTTCAGAGGGTGTTGCGAGAAGTTCAACAAGGGATTATATTCGTTTCCTTTATATTGCACGAGGAAGTATAAATGAATTGAAATATTACTTATTATTATCAAGAGATTTGGACTATCTATCGGAAGAATATTATGATCAATTATTTAATGAAGTAACTCTTTTATTTAAAATGTTGAATTCCTTGATTACTTCACTGAAAAAGAAATCTGGTCTATTAAGGTAAAAATCCCCAATCCCCAATCCCTAATCCCCATTCCCTAATCCCTAATCCCTATTCCCTATTCCCTATTCCCTAATCCCTAATCCCTATTCCCTAAATTTTATTCATTCTTAACATTTAGTAAGTAACTAATAATTATAAAGAATATATAACAAGGAGTTAATAACGATGAAGTTAGCCGTCATAGGTACAGGATACGTTGGACTTGTCACTGGTACTTGTTTTGCCGAAATGGGTAATGATGTGATCTGTGTGGATAGTGACAGTAGAAAAATAAATCTGCTAAATAGTGGCAAGATCCCGATCTGGGAACCAGGTTTGGAAGAAATGGTTAACCGCAATTTTGAAGAGGGGAGACTTAGTTTTACGACTGATATTAAAGATGCTGTTAAAAACTCCTTGGTCTGTTTTATTGCAGTGGGAACTCCACCCGACGAAGACGGTTCCGCCGATTTGAAACATGTACTGGCTGTTGCCCGGGATATAGCCAAATATATGAACGATTATAAGATCATTGTTGATAAGTCTACAGTTCCGGTAGGTACTGCAGATCTGGTTAAGAAGGAGATAAAGAGAATTCTGGAAGAGAACAAAAAGGATTTGAAATTCGATGTTGTCTCCAATCCTGAATTTTTAAAAGAAGGGGCAGCAATTGAAGATTCAATGAAACCTGATCGGGTAGTTGTTGGTACAGATAATCCTGAAGTCGGTGGTTTGATACGTGAGCTCTATTCACCTTTTGCCAGAAGTCATGATAAACTTATTCTCATGTCCATAAGATCTGCAGAAATGACTAAATATGCGGCTAATGCAATGCTTGCTACGAAAATCTCGTTCATGAATGATATTGCCAATTTATGTGAGCTTCTAGGTGCTGATGTTTCAGAAGTAAGAAGAGGAATAGGCTCTGATAGCAGGATCGGATATAAATTCATTTATCCTGGTGTTGGTTATGGTGGTAGTTGTTTCCCTAAGGATGTAAAAGCCTTGATCAAAATGGCTGAGAAAGCTGGCATGAAAACCAGAATTCTGCAGTCGGTAGAAGACGTGAATGAAGATCAGAAAAAAATATTGATCAGGAAAGTTAAGCAGCATTTTGGTGATAACCTTTCCAAATTGACCTTTGCGGTCTGGGGACTATCCTTCAAACCTAAGACTGATGATATGAGAGAAGCACCGGCAATTGTAATTATCAAGGGGCTTCTGGCAGCTGGAGCAACTGTGCAGGCTTATGATCCGGTGGCTATGGATGAAGCGAACCGCATCTTTGGCGATGATCCAAGGATTAAATACACCCATGATAACTATGATGCTCTGAAAGGAGTAGATGCCCTGTTGTTGATCACAGAGTGGCATCAGTTCCGGAATCCTGACTTTAATAGAATAAAAGCACTTCTCAAACAACCCGTTATTTTCGATGGAAGGAACCAGTATAATCCCAAGGAGCTTAAAGAAGCAGGATTTGCTTATTATTCTATCGGTAGAAAGTAGGGTATTGAACGCAGTTTTATGGCTGTTTTCACATTTAGGATATAGTTTTGTTATTCGAATTAGACTCCATCAGCCATCCTCGTAAGCTGCTGGAGAAAGCAGAAGCAATCTCTTCTTAGTTGTAAGGAAATTGAATCAAAAAGTTTACTATAAATTTCACTACAGGAAAGAGATTGCCACGTCGTCCGGCAACTGCCAGACTCCTTCAGCCTTCTCCGACTACTGCCGGATATGGCTTGACAGGCGCAATGACAGGAAAGAAAGCTGTCTTTGCGAGGTTTCTTCTTGCTTTTCTAGCGAAGCAATCTTCTTCCTACAATATTCTCGACTAGTCACGCCGTAGTGGAATGAAATGGAACGAAGGCGGAAGCAATCTCAATATTCTGAATTCTGTTGATAAACAGAGAAATATTTCAAGTCTTAAAAGCAGAGATTGCCACGTCGTTCGGCAACTGCCAGACTCCTTCAGCCTTCTCCGACTACTGCCGGATATGGCTTGACAGGCGCAATGACAGAAAAGAGTACCGTCTTTGCGGGGTGTCTTCTTGCACTTCTAGCGACCTGTCGCGCTGTAGTGCAACGAAGGCGGAAGCGATCTTTTTTTAGAATCATTTGAGTAATTCTTATTTCTGAATTATAAATAAATTTAATTTAGTTAAAAAGAGATTACCGCGTCACTCGACTAGAAGTCTCGTTCCTCGCAATGACAGCTTAGATTGTGTCTTTGCGTGTCTTCTTCTTGCTTTTTCTTCCATATTATGTTGTAAAAAGTATTGATTAAAATAAATATGAAAAACAGGATTGTTTATCCAGGGTATTCTGGATTTTATTATTCTGCAAAGGAACATAAATGAAAATCTTAGTAACTGGAGCAGCTGGCTTTATTGGATCTCATCTTTGTGCTGCTATGGTTGGAAATCATCAGATAATTGGATTGGATAATCTTTGTGACTTTTATGATCCTGAGATAAAGAAAGAAAATATTCTAAACTTGGTTAATAACCAATATTTTAGATTTATAAAAGCAGATATCAGAGATCAGGAAACCTTGCAGAGGATATTTTCTGAAAATAAGATAGACATGGTAATCCATCTTGCTGCTATGGCAGGAGTACGTCCTTCTCTGGAAAACCCTTATTTATATGAAGAAGTTAATATCCGGGGAACAATTAATTTACTGGAATTATGTGCTGAATATAAAATAAAAAAATTTATCTTTGCTTCATCTTCATCAGTGTATGGTAATAACAGGAAAATTCCTTTTTCAGAAGATGATGAAGTAAATCTACCCATTTCTCCTTACGCGTATACAAAAAAAGCAGGTGAACTTATTTGTCATACCTATAATTATCTGTATGATATTTCCATGGTCTGCCTGAGATTTTTCACTGTCTATGGTCCAAGGCAAAGACCCGACCTTGCTATTCATAAGTTTGCAAAGCTGATTTTATCCGGACAGAAATTACCTGTTTATGGAGATGGATCCTCTGAGAGGGATTATACTTATATTGATGATATAATTAATGGTGTCTCCTTAGCAGTAGACTTCTGCAAGCAAAATAAATGTTACGAAATTTTCAACTTAGGAGAATCTAAAACAATATCTCTTAACAAAATGATCGCAACTTTGGAAGAATACCTTGCTATCAAAGCCAAGCGTGAATATCTTCCACTGCAACCTGGAGATATGTTCAAGACCAGTGCGGATCTTTCTAAAAGCCAAAAAATCCTCAAATACAATCCCCAAACAGGTTTTAACGAGGGAATTATTAAATTTGTAAAGTGGCTGAAATCAAATAAATAAAAAAATATTTGACTTAAATAACTTATTTTCTACTTTTCTCCTGCCTACATAAGTAACTATTACGAGAAGTATTGAACAATCTTCTCTAGGTCAGTTAATTCTGGAAAATGTATCTTTCTATGCTTTTCATCTATTAAGGGAGGTTTACATGAGTAGAACACCAGGACTCAACTTTGTTGCTGTAGCAGGAAACATCGTACGAGACGCGGAAACCAGGAAAGTTGGTGGTAATAATACATCGGTAAGTAACGTTACAATTGCCAACAACAGGAATTACAAAGACAAGGAAGGAAACTGGCAGGAGACCGTTAGTTTTATCGATGTCGAATTGTGGGGTCCTTTGGCTGATCGAGCCGAAGATTTTGCCAAAAAGGGGGCTCCGGTGGTTGTGGAAGGTAGTTTGAGAGAAAACCAGTGGAAAGATAAAGAAAACAAATCACATTCAAAACTATTGATCAGAGCCGACAGAATCCATTTATTGAACTATCCGAACAAAAAGAAATAGTCATACTAGTTTATAAGTCAGCACGGAAAATACATTTTCTTTTAAGTTTAACTTACTAGGCAAAAACGAATCCCAAGTTTGAAAGTTATTTTATTAACCAAAAACTTGGGATTTTTTTTATAAAATAATTCTAAAATTTATATCCCAAGCCAAAATGATGGGTATCTTTAAGAGTAGAATGAGTAGAATAAGCATAATCGAGAACAATATCCAGAATGGAAAATCTTGCACCCACCGAGTACTGAGTTGGTTGATTACGTAGACCAAAACGTAAGGTAAGCATATCGAAGACATGAATCTCGGTGCCGGTATGGATCTCGGTCTTGCCATCCATCACTTTTTTCAATTCGAGGGAAGTAAATACTTTATCATAAGGTTCGTAGCAGATTCCCATAGCAATTTTCTGGGGAAGTTCATGAGCATCATCTTCTCCAACTTTGGGATTATTTAGATTAGCGACCATAAAACCTATCTTGGTGCGTTGATGTAGAATAGCAAGGGCACCAATATTCAATCCGAAGCTCAGGTCATCCCCAAAAGTTTCAATTGAGAGATGGTAAAAGTTCAATCCGTAACCCAGATTAATCTCGGAATGAACATCTTTCAGAATCGTAAAGGAATGTCCCAGACTGTAGATCTTCTCCGAAAGAAGGCTCACACCCCCGTAATCAACGTCCATAGATTGCATACCAAAAGCAGCGGTACCCCAGTTATTGGGTAGATTCATTGAGAAGGCAACGGAGTTTAAGACCTGAAAATCATTATTGAACAGTTTGCTATAACCAACCATGATGTTATTACCAGCTGTTTTCAAACCCGCTGGATTGTAAAAAATACCATTGGCATCATTACTGATGGAATAAAAAGCTCCACCAAGGGCACGAGCTCTTGGAGATGGCTCATAGTCATTAAATATTGCCGATAAAGGTAAAAATATAAGTGCAGTGAGGGTAATTATCAATATTCTTTTCATTCTACCATCTCCTTATTCTAATGGCGCGCCGATCACAATGGGCGCATTTGCTGTTTTAGTTTTTCCACCATCGGGATCTATAATTTCCAAATGGCAAATATAAAGTCCCAAAGGCAGGATTTTATTATTCTTATCCTTTCCGTTCCAATCGTAATGATAAATCCCACTCTGGTGCTGGATGATTAGGTTTTTAGCTGTGAAAACCAGCTTACCTTCAGAATTGAAGATACGTAAAATCGCCTTGTTGCCATATTCACCTCCAAATTCGATTGGAAATGACTGACCTGCTCTGGGATCAAAGGGACGTGGAGGTATATTTAAAATGGCTTTATGGGAAATTATCTGATAGTAGTAGCTGTAAGTTTCTGCGGGTGCGTTTTCTGGAAAGCTTATCAGAAGACCGTCTTCGTCCTGAACTACTATATAAAATTCCACCGTTGTACCCTGACTTTGACCTGGAATTGTTGCTTGATAATCAATATCACGTGTAGCAACTGAATCCATGTCGATGTATTCAAAATCGTAGTCATTCGCAGTTCTCCAGAAGAGAATAACATTCTGGGGATTAAGAATATCGGTTGAAAAAGTAACTGTTACATCTTCACCTGGTTCAGGATCTTCTGGATCCAGGGTGATATCCTCATATCCTTCCGGTTCTCCTTCTCCAAGTTGATCCTGATATCCGGGAACTATTTGCAACAGATCATTATAAATATCACCGATTCCGACTGCTCCCAGGAAAAAACCAACCTGATATTCTGAGAGGTCAAGACCGGTTGTATCCCAGACTCGAACAGTCAGTTCATTATTATTTTCGTCTTCGATGTTAAGATTTGTTCCACCTCCCGCTGAATAAACCTCATAAACTGTTCCCTGAACTTTTAGCAAAGTACCTTCCAGAGTAAGATCATCAGCTTCTGAAATTTCGATTAGAATAGGGTCAGGTTCTGGATTTCCTGTAGAGATAACAGTTACCTGCGGATCGGTAATCTCTGTCGTACCATTATATTCTTCGACAACACCGGTGATTTCGACTTCGGTACCACGAACCAGTTCTTCTATTGGTTCTGGATCATATATATTGATACCATAATCGGAATCATCCTGAATGTAAGCATTTGTCAGACCCATTTGAATAATATTAACACCTATAGTAACGATACCGTGGATTGTAACAGTTTGGCCTTCATAATAAGGTGTATTCAACTGTATATCTGAGATAGGTGTGTATTCTGATTGGACGTAGCCGGTAAATTGAATTGTACTGTCGTCAGCGATGGGATTACCTGCCAGATCCTCTATGTTATTAACGGTTATTGTGTATTCTGTTTCCGGTGTTTGTTCAGAAGTGGTAAGTCTTACTTTATTGGAAGCTGAAAGCTCAGCGTTGCTTATGGTAAGAGTGGGAGAGATCTCATAATTATCAGTATCTTCAGCAGTTGTATCTTCTATGGCTTCGTTGAAAGAGATCTCGACCATAGTTAGAGATAGAGCAACGGCATTTGTGAGGTATGGGGGTTGAGTATCTTCTCCGGAAGTTGAATGGTAGCCAATATAATCGAATGTATCCTGAGGATAGACAATCCATTCCGAATCGGTAGCACTTGTTCCCGCTGAAGACTCCCAATCGGTATTGCCTTCAGTAATTTCAGGTTTCCTTACCAGGGTATGATTGAGTGTTCCATCTGATTCCCCTGCCACATCCCAACCTGTTCCGGGATCTTCATCTGGTACACCGATCACATCCAGTAAAGTCCAATTGCCACCGGTATCCTTTTCCAGTCCTCTGGCATCATTGCCGTTGTAATGAACAACACTGGGATAGGAGACGATCTCATCTGCAGCCAGTTGCAGTGCCTGGTCAGCTTCATCGGTTGCGATAACCCAGACATCACCATTTGCCATCATAGTCCCTGTATTCCATTCGTGATAGTATTCCCAACCTCCACCGTTAACCGACTGAGCGATCCTGTAATTTCCCAGATCAACATCTGCTCCGGTACCGTTGAAAATTTCCAGAGCCTTGTTATTACTGCTGCCCTCGATGTATTCGGAGAAGAAAAGGTCACTGTCCAATTCCTGGTAACCAGTGAAGTCAACCGTAGAATTAGGTTCAATAACGTTCTCATTGAGGTCTTGCAGGTTATTGACGGTAATGGTATAGTTTTCTCCAGCGGTTTGTTCATCTGTAGTCAGATTTACTACTGAGCCATTACCATCAAGCGAAGCACTGAATACTTCCAGCCCATTGATAGAATAATTTTCTTCATCCTGGGCAGTTGATTCCAGGAGCGGTTCACTGAAATTGATCTGCACTCCGGTAAGTGAAGTTGCGAAAGCATTAACAATTGTAGGTGGAGTAGTGTCATTTTGATCACCTTCGCTTAGCTGATCCTGATATCCGGGAACTATCTGTAACAGATCGTTATAGATATTACCGATTCCTACCGCTGCCAGGAAAAATCCAACCTGATATTGCGATAGATCAAGACCTGTACTATCCCATACCCGAACAGTCAATTCGTTGTTATTATCATCTTCGATATTGAGATTTGTTCCACCTCCAGCTATGTAAACCTCATAAATTGTCCCCTGAACCTTTAAAAGAGTTCCTTCCAGGGTGAAGTCATCAGCTTGTGAAATTTCTATTAAAAGTGGTTCGGGTTCGGGATTCCCTGTTGATAAAACTGTTACCTGGGGATCGGTAATCTCAGTTGTACCATTATATTCTTCGACAACACCGGTTATTTCAACTTCGGCACCACGAACCAGTTCTTCTATTGGTTCGGGGTCATATATATTGATTCCATAACCCGAATCATCCTGAATGTAAGCATTTGTCAGACCCGTTTGAATGATGTTTACTCCAATAGTAACGATACCATGGACTGCTACAGTTTGCCCTTCATAATTTGGAGTATTCAATTGGATTTCAGAAATGGGAGTGTATTCCAATTCCTGGTAACCAGTGAAGTCAACCGTAGAATTAGGTTCAATAACGTTCTCATTGAGATCTTGCAGGTTATTGACGGTAATGGTATAGTTTTCTCCAGCGGTTTGTTCATCTGTAATCAGATTTACTACTGAGCCATTACCATCAAGCGAAGCACTGAATACTTCCAGCCCATTGATAGAATAATTTTCTTCATCCTGGGCAGTTGATTCCAGGAGCGGTTCACTGAAATTGATCTGTACTCCTGTTAATGAAATAGCCTGAGCACTGATAATTGTGGGTGGAGTAGTATCTTCTCCGGAAGTGGAATGATAACCAATGTAATAGAAAGTATCCTGAGGATAGACAATCCATTCCGAATCGGTAGCATTTGTTCCCGCTGAAGACTCCCAATCGGTATTGCCTTCAGTAATTTCGGGTTTCCTTACCAGGGTATGGTTGAGTGTTCCATCTGATTCCCCTGCCACATCCCAACCTGTTCCGGGATCTTCATCGGGAACACCGATCACATCCAGTAAAGTCCAGTTGCCACCGATATCCTTTTCCAAGCCCCTGGCATCATTGCCGTTGAAATGTACGACACTGGGATAGGACATTATTTCATCAGCTTCATTTTGCAGAGCAGTGTTAGCTTGATCGGTAGTAATTACCCAGACATCACCATTTGCCAGTATGGTCCCTGTATTCCATTCGTGATAGTATTCCCAACCTCCACCATTAACCGACTGAGCGATCCTGTAATTTCCCAGATCCACATCTGTTCCGGTACCGTTGTAAATTTCCAGAGCCTTGTTATTACTACTGCCCTCAATGTATTCGGAGAAGAAAAGGTCGTATTCACGTTGCTGAACAATGGTGGCATCAGCGGAAAAAAGAGAGTTCACAAACATTAACGAAAACATTAAAAAAAGTATTTTTTTCATTTATCCTCCAGGGATTTCTTAAAAAAAACAAAAAAGATTAGCAGGAGAGATATTGCCACTACTATCGAGCTATCTGCAATATTAAATACCGGCCATCTCTGCATAATAAAATCAGGAAAATCACACCACAAAAAATCAGTTACCTTTCCCAGGTAGATTCTGTCAATCAAATTTCCAATAGCACCACCCAGGATTAGAGCAAAAGCGATTTTTTCGATTGCTTTTTCTGTTTTACGGTAAAACCGGTAAATCAAAACAACAGCAACTATAGTAACAGCAATGAAGAATAAGCGATTAATTAGTTTATTACCTGTGGACAGGCTAAAAGCAGCTCCACTGTTTTGAACAAATGTCAGCCAAAAGAACTTATCTGTGATTCTGATGATCTGACCAGGTTTTATAGTAAGTTCAATGATAAATTTTGTGATTTGATCTAACAGGATTACAAAATATGTTATCAATAAATAGGAAGAGTTTTTCACCTTCTTCTTCTTGCTTTCTTTTCTTCTTTGGATTTACATTCTATGCAATAACTTGCATAAGGAACTATTTTAAGCCGTTTTTCCGGGATGTATTCTCCGCAGATTTCGCAAATTCCATACGATCCATCGTATATTCTCTTGAGAGCTTCATTGATCAGTTTGAGTTTTTCAATTTCTTTGTTGAGCAGGTAAACTCTTTTTTCTGATTCATCAGTATCTGTTCCCATATCAGCCTGGTGGACGGAATAAGAAGAAAGATCTCCATTTCTGTCTCTGGAACTTTGTTTCTGAAGTTGATTGATTTCCTGGATCATCTTCTGAGTTTGAGTTTTTTCTTTCTTTAAGATATCTTCGTATTTTTTCAATAGTGTTGAATTTAAAGCTTTTGTAGCCATAAGTTAAACCTCACTGAGTTTTCTTATCAAATTTATGATTAATTTCTTGATATTGTCAATTGCTTTAGCAGCATTTTTTCTTATTTCAATCTGATTGTGGGCTTGGGTATGGAAAATATTACTGTAATTTGTTACCACCGATAATCCGATGATCTTCAATCCACACTGTACACCAACAATAACTTCAGGTACAGTAGACATCCCAACCAGATCTGCCCCCATTTTTTGTAACATCAGGCATTCTGCTCTTGTTTCCAGGCTGGGACCAGAAACGACTGCGTAAATACCTTCTGGTAATGGAAGATTGGAATCAGCAGCAATTCTGTGGATCAAATTACGTAATGCTTCGTTGTAAGCATCGTTCAAACTGGGAAACCTGTCGCCTGGTGTCTGGTCAATAGTTCCGATCAGGGGATTATTGCCCATGAAATTGATATGGTCCTTAATCAAAACAAGATCTCCCGGTTTGAGATCCTTGTTCAAACTACCCGAAGCATTTGTAACGATTAAAATCTCTATGCCCAACTCACTTAAAACTCTTACCGGGAAAGTTACTGTCTGCAGATCGTAACCTTCGTAGTAGTGATAGCGTCCCTGCATTATTAGAAGCGGGTAACCTTCGATCTGACCACAGATTAAATTTCCCTGGTGAGAGGGAGCGGTTGAGGAAACAAATCCCGGTATTTCATGATATGGAATTGAGGTGCTTTTTGTGACGATCTCTGCAAAAGGATTCAATCCTGTCCCCAGTATTAATGCTATCCTGGGCTTAAACTCGATCTTTACTTTAATGAATTCTGCTGCCAGTTTGATCTTATCTTGCATAGCCTGATTCCTACAACTGAATGATTATTTGAGCCAAGGTTCCGAGGATGAAACGTTTAATGATGAAATCGATGATCAGAATTGCTATGAGTGGAGAGAAATCAATACTCATGACCGGTAAGAACCTTCTGATCCTGTACAGAACAGGTTCGGTTATCTGGATCAGGAAGAGATAGATTTTATTATTGGGATAAGCAAAGAACCAGGAAAAGATAGCTCTTGCTATCAGGATGATCACGTAGATATCACATACTCGATAGAGTAATTTAATGATAGTAAGAAATAGATTCTGAAAAACAAACATTATTCAAAAACCTCATGGCAATTTCTACATCTTGCTTCGTAAACATCTGTTGCCCCAATCAAAATTTTGTCTTTGCTGTGAGTGAGTCTTTGAGTCCTGTTAGCAGGATTACCACATTTTACACAAATAGCTGATAGTTTAGTTATATATTCAGCGATTGCCAGTAGTTCAGGCATCGGGCCAAAAGGTTTACCGGTATAATCCTGATCCAATCCTGCGACGATAACTCGTCTGCCTTTATCAGCTAATTGATTGCAGATATCTACGATCTCTTTATCCAGGAATTGCACTTCATCGATGGCAACAACTTCAGTGCAGGGCTCAACCAGATCGAGAATATCTTTTGCCTTTTCTACAACGTGGGAAGGTGCTTTCATTTTATTGTGAGAGACAATATGATCACCATCGTACCTGTTATCGATCTTCGGTTTAAAAATCTGGATGATCTGTTTGGCGTATTCTGCTCTATGTACTCTTCTGATCAGCTCCTCCGTTTTGCCACTGAACATACTTCCACAGATAACTTCTATCCATCCGGTTTTTTTATTTATAATGTCCATTTTTATCTCCAAAAGACATTAATTTGTTCTATATTTATTGTGTCAAATCATTTATAAATGCTTATCCAGTGTAGAAAAAGCCTAAAAAATATAACGTTTTTTATCTGATTTTAGAGGAGGATTAATCAATTGTAAGTTTATCTTCGGGAAGAAAAGTTTGATCGAGTATTTTTTTAACACAGGTAATTATTATCTTGTCAGGAAAAATTATTTGACTCTTCTCAGACCTGAAATGAATTTGCCTAAAAAAATTAACTGGAGTAAGTTATGGGATTTCGAGTTCTGGCAATAAATCCTGGATCGACTTCAACTAAGATAGCAGTTTTTGATAACGATGATAAGTTATTTGCAACAACACTGAGGCATGCTGTAGCAGAGATAGCAAAATTTGATAATATTATTGATCAATATGATTTCAGAAAAGATCTGGTGATTGCAAGTTTGAAAGAGCATGAAGTGGAACCCTCAACTCTTTCTGCTGTTGTAGGTAGGGGTGGTTTGGTCAAGGCTCTGGCAAGTGGCACATATCGGATAAATGAGAAAATGTTACAGGATCTGAAAAATCCAGATCTCTGGGGTCGAATTCATGCTTCAAATCTAGGTGCGTTCATTGCCAGTTCCATAGCTGAAGATCTGAAGATACCCTCCTATATAGTTGATCCGGTAACCGTAGATGAATTCGATGATATTGCCAGAATATCGGGTTGTCCCCAGATCCAAAGGAAATCTCTTTTCCATGCCTTGAACATAAGATTCTGCGGGATCAAAGTCTCAGAAAAGATCGGTAAGAAATATCAAGATTCGAATCTGATCGCTGTACATATGGGTGGAGGAATCAGTATAGCAGCAATAAAGCAGGGTAAAGTAGTTGATGTAAATAATGCTGTATTGGGAATGGGGCCTTTCTCTCCCCAGAGGGCAGGGGCACTTCCGATCGGAGACCTTCTAGAAATGGCTTTCTCTGGTGAATACACCCATAAGGAGATGAAGATCATGTTTTCTAAAAATGGGGGATTGATCTCCTATCTGGGAACTGATAACGGTCAGGAAATAGAACAAAAGATAAAAAATGGTGATAAAAAAGCCGAATTGATCCTTGATGCTATGTGTTATCAGATAGCAAAAGAGGTTGGTGCCTGTGCTACCGTTTTAAATGGTGAGATAGATGGGATATTCTTAACCGGCGGACTTGCTTATAATCAATTCGTAATAGAACATGTAATGCCGAGAATCTCTTTCCTTGCCCCTGTTCACATTATCCCCGGAGAACTTGAAATGGAAGCATTATGTCAAGGTGGGATTAGAGTTCTTAAAGGTTTGGAATCAGCTAAAAAATATGATTGATAATACTATTAAATCAGCAATCGCATTTATTTTATTAATCTTGTTTTTATTAACAGGATGTGATTCCTCTAATATCAGTGAATGGACAATCCTGGTATATATGGCTGCTGATAATAGCTTGAATGAAGCTGCGATAGATGATATCAATGAGATGGAATCTGGATACTTTTCCGATGATATAGCTGTAATTGTTCAGATCGATAGCAGAGAAGGAAATCTATACGATTTCTATCCCGGAGCCAGAAGATACGAGATCTTACCTGAAATATCACAGGATCCGAACTTTATCTCTTCACCTCTTATAGCCTCTATGGGAGAAATAGATAGCGGTAGCTACCAGGCGATAGCTGATTTTAGCAACTGGGGTTTTGCTAGATATCCTTCAGAGAAGAGAGCTTTAGTAATCTGGTCTCATGGCAACGGCTGGTACGATGCTTATAACCGGTTTTGTCCCGATAATGAAAGTGGTTCTTCGATCAGTATACCTGAAGGAGAATTAGCTGCTGCTCTCTCATCAATCCATTACCATCTGGATATCCTGCTCCTGGATGCCTGTAATATGCAATGTTTGGAGGTTTTAGCAGAAGCATATCCATACACAGATTACATAATTGGCTCTGAGAATTCTGTATGTACAGATGGATTTCCTTATTCGGATATTTTAACTTCTTGGGAAGCTTTCGGTCCGACAAACACAATCTGCAGTGAGATAATTGATCTCTACATTAACTCTTATCTGCCTGGTGGAAGTCAATACCAACCCGGGATAAATCCGTCTTTAACAGCTTCTGCTGTGGACACAAAAAAATTCCCCCAATTAAGGGATGAACTTACCCAGTTTTGCGAGCTCTTTACTTCCACTGCCGGGGAGCCTTATTTTGCTCAAGCCAGGAATAACTGCATAGAATTCAATGATCTGGATGCTGATGTAGACCTTAAAGAGTTTTTTACATCACTTGCAGAACAAAATGTGCCTCAGGAATTACTCGCTTTCAGCCAGAGTTTTGATTTAACTATTGAAGAAGTATTTTTTGCCTATGATTATTACAATCTTTTATCTTCCCAGGTTGGAACGGCTACGATCTGGTTTCCCGATTCTGAAAATACTTTTGAAGACCTTATCCAATTATATAATGAGCTGAGCCTGGCTGAAACCGGTTGGAGTAATTTTCTGTCAGCTTTTCTCGATCTGGAAAAAAAAGCTTATCCAGTCAGATAAACCATGTGTATAACTGGTGAATAAGTTGTGGATTTTTGAGTGCATTTTGTTGTAAGTCATTTTATTTTATATATAATCGTAACAAAAAATGTCATCCCGTTGATTGTGAATAAATATTGATCCTTAAAGCAAATTATTGGTTGAACATTGTTAGACAACTTGACACAAAACAAGATTAAAAAACTATAGGTTAGGTGTGCTAGGTGGGGAGATAGCGGTGCCCTGTAACCCGCAATCCGCTAAAGCGGGGCTGAATTCCTGTCTGAGAATACTGATTTCTATTCGGATTAAAGTAAGCGGTGCTGAGAGTTGGACCCGGTGCAATCACGGGCTGTGAATCTTGTCAGGTCCGGAAGGAAGCAGCAATAAACAGTTTTCGGGATGTGCCGCCGGTAAATCTGATTTGAGCTGGCTGCTGAGATTTGCCTGGAATAGGTATCGAAGACAGGTGCACACTTTTAAATAAAAGGATCTGTTTATGAAAGATAAATACAGGATACCCCGGGGAACATATGATATCCTACCGCAGGACTCTTTCAAGTGGCAGTATCTGGAGAAAGTGTTCCGCGAAGTTGCGACTAATTTCAATTATTATCAGATTACTACTCCAATCTTTGAAAGAGCAATCCTTTTCGAGCGTAGTGTGGGTGACACGACAGATATCGTGGAAAAAGAAATGTATAAATTCAAGGATAAAAAAGATAGAATATTTGCCTTGCGTCCGGAAGGTACAGCTTCGGTAGTACGATCTTATGTGGAAAATAACCTTGGTGATTTTGCTTACCCCGTTAAGTTGTTCTATTTTGGCCCAATGTTCCGTTATGATCGTCCGCAGAAAGGGAGATACAGGCAGTTCTATCAATTCGGAGTAGAAAATATTGGCAGCAATGATCCTTTTAGCGACGCTGAGGTTATAGCCTTAGCCTATCTTTTTTTTCAGAAACTGGGTCTGAAGAATTTCCAGCTGGAGATCAACAGCATAGGTTGTTCTAATTGCACTAAAGATTATGATAATGCTTTGATCGATTATTTCAAGCCTTTTCAAAATGATCTTTGCCAGGATTGCAGGATCAGAATAAAGAAAAATCCCAAAAGATTGCTGGACTGTAAAGTACCTTCCTGCCAAAAAATTGCTCGAAATGCTCCCTCAATGTTAGATTATCTAGATGATGGATGCAAACAGGATTTTGAGGAAGTAAAATCCTATCTCAAGTTGATGAAAATTCCCTATAGAATCAATTCGAGAATAGTGCGAGGATTGGATTATTACAATAAGACAGCTTTTGAGTTCATAAACAACAACCTGGGAGCTCAGAATGCTTTAGCCGGTGGGGGAAGATATAATGGATTGGTTGAACAGCTTGGTGGAAAAAATGTACCAGGTATTGGTTTTGCTGGTGGTTTCGAACGTTTGATCCTTTCTATGGACCAGGAAAATCTACCTTTTGGTGATCGGGAAAACCTGGATGTTTACCTGGTTGCAATTGGAAAGAAAGCCAGAGAAATGTGTGTTGTTATGCTTCAAGATCTGCGCAGGGCAGATTTTAGTGCTGATCTAGGAGTAGAGAATAGTTCCGTTAAATCTCAAATGAAAAAAGCTGACCGCTCTGGGGCAATGTTTACCCTTATCCTGGGTGAGGATGAAATAGTAAAATCGAGTGTGATCCTTAAAAACATGTTATCTGGAGAACAGCTGACTGTACCTTTCTCAGAGCTGATTCCCACTTTAAAATCCAAGCTTATATCCCAAAGCTGACGGCTCAGAATTTTTATCTTGACGCAAAAACATAGCACTCTAAAAAAGCGTTTGCTAAAAATGATTTTTTTATTAGTATTTTAGAAAAATAAATTAAAAGGGAGGAATAATCATGAAATTAAAACCACTTGATGATCGAGTTGTGGTTGAGATCAAAGAAGACGCAGCCGAAAAAAACATTGGTGGAATTATTATCCCAGATACTGCAAAGGAAAAACCTCAAATTGGGGAGATCATTGCAGTTGGAACAGATGAGGAATTAGTGAAGTTAGTAAAAGTCGGAGACAAAATTCTCTATTCAAAATATGGTGGAGATGAGTTCGACCTGGAAGGGAAAAAAGTTAAGATCATTGGTCGTTCCGACATTCTGGCTGTAATCGAATAGGTGCACTATGGCAGTATTCGATGTTCAAAAAGATAATTTCAAAGTAGAAGTATTAGATTCGGATATCCCTGTTGTGGTAGACCTTTGGGCACCTTGGTGCGGACCCTGTAAAGCGATTTATCCTGCTGTAAATGACATTTCTGAACAATATCAGGGTAAGGTCAAGGTGGTTAAAGTCAATATTGATGAAAATCCGACTATCGCTGCTGATTACAAGGTGATGTCTATCCCGACCCTGCTCATTTTTAAAGGCGGTCAGGTTGAACATCAAATCGTGGGTTTGGTATCTAAAGACAAAATTCTCAATAAGATAGAACCTCTTCTGTAGGAAATTTTTTTAAAACAATAAGCAGCCCTCTTTCTGAGGGCTTTTTTTTTATCATAAACGAACAATCTGTCCATAAATGGACAATTAATCTCTAAGCAATTATAACCCTAATCCCCTGAAAAAAAAGAAGATAAACTATTGGCACAATCCGTGCAGTATCCCTTTCTAAGAGGTCGAAAAAAATGGATAGGGAATTAGCAGGAGAATATCTAAGGCGAAAAAAAATTATTAAGATTGTTAAGTTCACTTTGCCACTGGTAATTTTGATATTGCTTTTTTGGGGTTTTAAAGGGATTCTAACTCCTTCGATCTCACGTTCCAGAATTAGAACAGGTGTTGCTGAAAATGGAGATATCGAAGCAACATTAACAGCTTCAGGAAAGGTAATTCCCAAGTATGAACAATCCATAACATCACCTTTTCTAAGTAAAATCGATAGTATATACCATCGAGCTGGAGATCTGGTAAAGGCTGGTGATCAAATTCTGAAGATCGATACCGGACTTTTCCGTTTGCAATATGAAAAACTGTTAAACGAATATGAACTGACAAGAAATCAACAGGATAAATTGAGATTGAATATGGAACGAGACCTGATCGAATTAAATACCCAACTTGAGATTATGAATCTTAAAGTTAGATCTTTTGAAAACAGATTAGAAGCCCAGAAGATTATTTTTGAATCCGGTGGTGGCCCCAGGGCCAATTATGATCAGGCAAAACTGGATCTTAATATTTCTCAACTTGAAGCAGAACAACTCCAACAGAGGATCTCGAATAAGGAAAAATCGTTTTTAACGGAGTTGAAAGAACTTGAACTAAGATTAAAAATTCAGCAAAACAGTATTGAGGAGATGGAAAAACAGCTTCAGGTAGCGAGAACAGAATCAGCTCGAGATGGGGTTGTAACCTGGGTACTGGATGAAATCGGGGCAACAGTTTTTCCGGGTGATGTCATAGCAAAAGTTGCCGACCTTACCGATTTTAGGATAGAAGCAATTACAGCTGAGGTTAATGCTCCTAAGATTCTGATCGGTAATCAGGTTAAAATACGATTGAATGAACAGATCTTGAAAGGCAATATTTCCAATATCAGTCCTGCAGTTGAAAACGGAACGATGACATTTTTGGTTGATCTTAATGATCAGAAAACCGGATCGCTACGTCCTAATATCAGGGTGGATGTTGATGTCATCACATCAGCTTTAACTGATATTATCAGGATTCCAAACAGTTCTTATCTTAATGGTTCGGGTATACAGGATATATTTGTTATCAGAGGTAATAAGGCTTTTCGCAGGACAGTTAAGATCGGTAGAACCAGTTTCGATTATGCTGAAGTATTATCGGGATTAGAGCCCGGTGAGGAGATTATTCTCAACGATCTCAGCGAATATATTCACCGACCATTTCTGAAGATAAAAAAATAGACCAAGGAGGTAAAATGGTTGAATTGATAAACATCGATAAAGTGTATCGAACCGAAAGGATCGAAACATTGGCACTTAAGAATATCAATCTTAAGGTTCGTAAAGGAGAATTCCTCTCGGTTATGGGACCATCAGGATGTGGAAAAAGCACGCTCCTTAACATCATGGGTTTACTTGCTAAACCAACCTCGGGTAAGGTTAAGTTAGACGAAAAAGAAGTACTGGGACTAAATGATTTTCAACTTGCTTTGACCAGGAACAGAAAGATCGGGTTCATATTTCAGAGTTTCCACTTGATAAATGATCTTTCAGTTGTTGATAATGTAGAATTACCACTAATCTACAGGTTAATGAGTGGGAAACAAAGGCGTAAACTTGCTCTACAAGCACTGGAAAAAGTTGGTCTTAAAGCCAGAACAAAACATTATCCCACTCAGCTTTCAGGAGGTCAGAAACAGAGAGTTGCTATAGCAAGAGCTATCGTTGGAAAACCGGAGGTTATTCTTGCAGATGAACCCACGGGTAATCTTGATAGTCATATGGGTGCTGAGATCATGAATATTCTGATGAAACTTAATAAGGATCAGGGAACTACAATCGTTATGGTTACCCATGATGAACATCTAGCTGATCAAACAGAAAGGATTGTAAGACTATTTGATGGCAGTCAGGTAAGTTGAGGAGGCTAAATGTTCAAAAATTATATCAAAATTGCATTGAAAGTGATGATGAGAAATAAGCTGTTTACATTCATCAGCCTTTTTGGTATCAGCTTTACCCTCTTCTTCCTGGTAGTGGTGACTTCTTTAGTCGATCATTCCCTGGGACCTGTTAAGCCGGAGACAAGATTAAAAAGGACTTTATCGGTAACTATGGGAATGTTGGAATATAAAGATGGTGGTACGATGATGGGACCGCTATTTTCTCCATATTTTCTAAATAAGTATGTGAAATCTCTTGAATCTCCTCAAATGGTCTCCATCTCTTCCTATCATCATCCGGTGACAGAATATCTTGAAGATAAGAAATTAAAGATGGATGTTAAATACTGTGACAGTGAATTCTGGAGAATACTTGATTTTACATTTCTTTCAGGGCGTGGCTTCAATCATGATGAAGTTGAAAGGATAGAGCCTTTAGCTGTGATAAATCAAAGGACGAGGGATGATTATTTTGGGGAAAATGAAGTTTTAGGCAAATACATCGAGATTGAAGAAAAAAGATATAAAGTTATCGGCGTAGTCGAAAACGTATCAATCCTAAGGATTATGCCATATGCTGATGTCTGGGTTCCGTTTGGACATTCCAAGACTGACCTAAAAAAGCCTACTCTATTAGGTGGATTCCCGGGTTGGTATGCTATGGTTATAGCTGAAAGGAGAAGTGATTTTCCCATAATCAAAAAAGAATTTGGGAACAAATTAAAGTATATTGAATTCCCCGAAGGTAGATTTAAAAATATTCTCACCAATGTTTCCAGTTATGAAGAAGCTTTAGCACGTCAGTTATTCAGGAAAGAGGATGGTAATCTAAAGTTTTTTCTCTTTTTCGTTCTCATTATCATGCTGATTTTCATGTTACTACCTGCTATAAATCTGGTTAACATCAGTATCAGTAGGATCATGGAACGCTCTTCAGAGATCGGAGTCAGAAAAGCATTCGGAGCATCCAGTCTGGTCTTGGTGGGACAATTTCTAGTTGAAAATATCATCATAACTGTAATTGGAGGAGTGATAAGTCTGGCTCTAGCCTCGATCTGTCTTGCTGTAATCAATGAAAGCGGCCTGATACCATATACTCATCTTAGCGTTAATTTCAGAATATTCCTGGTAAGTCTGACTATAGCAGTTTTCTTCGGGATAGTCTCTGGAGTATATCCAGCATTTCGTATGTCAAGACTTGATCCAGCTAATGCAATCCAGGGAGGTCAAAAATGAGAATACAGTTTGGTCATTATTTGAAAATGATCTGGAGTAGGAAAAAAAAGAATTTTATGACAATGTTGGGAATAGCAATTGCTTTTGTTGTGCTTTTTATCGTTACATCGATTGTGGTTTATGGAATAAGCAACTATTCGAAACCACTGGGATTTGAGTATCAGGGAGTGGACTATTTAAGTTTCAATTGGGAGAATCAGGATCTGGAAAGGGATAAACAGACGATGCTACAGATCGATAAAGCCTTGAGCCAGTATCCCGAGATCGAATCATTTTGCCATTCACACAGTTATCTGTTCATGCCGACAGCTACTTCCATATACAGTCTGGATTATGAAGGCAGATCGATCAAAACACATATTTTTTATGCTGGTGATAAATTTGCTGAAGTGATGAAAATCACGTTAAAAAAAGGCCGATGGTTCGGTCCACAGGATAATGCTTCTTCCCGAGAGCCGATTATTATAAACAGCTACTTTGAACGGAAGAATTTCGGTGAAGAAAGCGGACTGGGAAAAATCCTGAAAAAAGACGATAATGAATATATCGTAATCGGTATAATTGATAAATTCAGGAATAATGGTAAATTCACTGGCGATAAAATGAGTGTGTTTAGGCGTATAAGTTTGGTTAGCGGGGCTGGACTACAATCGTATTTAAATGGTGAATTTGCTACCAGAATCCTGTTGCGATTCAAAACAGGGATTCCGGTAGAGTTCGAGGAAAAACTGGTAAAAGACCTAACTGGGATAGCAAAAGACTGGACTATTTCGATCAAATCAATGGCTGAGATAAGTAAGAGTGCCGATCTTCAGAATCTGATCTTACCCATAATTCTTGTAGTTGTTTCTGTTTTCATGATCGTAAATGTTGCTCTGGGTCTTTTTGGTGTGGTCTGGTATAATGTAGGTTTGAGAAAAGCCGAAATTGGTTTGAGAAGGGCAATGGGTTCGAGCAAAAAAAGTATTCTCTTGCAGATCTTAGGAGAAGTTTTCGTGCTTACTACCTTATCGGTTTTGATTGCTAGTTTCTTTGTGCTCCAATTTCCCCTGCTCAATATAATCTCAGTTTATACATCAGGGATCTATCTGACTACTTACCTTGCCAGCTTGATAATAATTTATCTGATAAGTGGTGTGTGTGCAAGTTATCCATCTCTAAGAGCGGCTTCCATAGAACCTGCACAGGCACTCCATTATGAATAAGAGCAAGGAATTTCAATGCTGTTGTTCAGTATAAATACAAAAAGATTAGGAAACTTGACAAAAGGGAAGAAAAAATAGAAGATATTTCTGGAGTCAATCTTGAATAAGATCTTATTAATTGATGATGATTTTGCTGTTCGTAAGTCTATTGGATTCCTCTTAGAACAAAAGGATTTTTCATGTCTTAAGGCTTCTTCTCCAGCAGAGGCAAGAAAAATACTCACTGGTCAAATTCCTAATCTAATAATCCTGGATATGAATTTTGGAATTAGAACAACAGGTGAAGAAGGTCTTTTGTATCTAAAAGAGCTTAAACAGGATTATCCAGAGATTCCGGTGATACTTATCACGGCTTGGGGATCAATTGATCTGGCAGTGGAAGGTATGAAAAGTGGGGCAGCTGATTTTATTACCAAACCCTGGAATAATGATCATCTAATCAGATCGATAAAAATGAACCTAGAACTATCTGAACAATACAAAAAAACGGATGTCATTACTAGGAAAGAACTGGATAGAAATTATGATTTTAAAAATATCATCGGTAAAGATCCTGCTCTGCTGAAAGCGCTTAATATTGTAGCAAGAGTCAGTAAGACCGATGCTACTGTGCTTATCCTGGGAGAAAGTGGTACCGGGAAAGAACTTTTTGCCGAGGCGATTCATCGAAACAGTCTTAGATCAGAAAATAATTTTGTAAAAGTTAATCTGGGGGGAATAGCACCCACTTTATTCGAAAGTGAAATGTTTGGACACAAACGAGGTGCGTTTACTGATGCACGTTACGACCGTAAAGGTAGATTCGGAATTGCTCATCGGGGAACGATCTTCCTGGATGAAATAGGGGAATTGGATCCAGCTAGTCAGGTGAAAATGCTAAGAGTACTTCAGGATAGGACTTTTGAGATTCTTGGTTCCAGTGAAACAAAAACGGTAGATACGAGAGTGATCTGCGCAACAAACAGAAAACTTGAGGATTTGGTTTCTTCAGGTGATTTCCGAGAAGATCTTTTTTATAGAATAAATCTTATTACGGTAATGTTACCCGCATTAAGAGAAAGGAAAAGTGATATTCCACTTCTAGCAAAAGAAATATTATCCCGACTAAAAAAATCTTACCGAAAACCTGATATAAATTTGAGTCCTAACGCCCTTAACTGGCTTAAGGAACAACTCTGGCCTGGGAATGTGAGAGAACTGAAGAACCTTCTGGAAAGAATGCTAGTTGTTGTCGACAAAAAGATGATTACGGTTGATGATTTAAGAGAACAATCGACATCAA
>Ga0272442_10001105_pt1 | contig 41591 bp, 32 predicted proteins | sample SSMForm2O_FD_200262 | JGI IMG/M metagenome (GOLD analysis project Ga0272442, IMG submission 200262) | Marine sediment archaeal communities from Little Sippewissett salt marsh, Falmouth, MA, United States - SSM-Form-2O | ecosystem: Environmental > Aquatic > Marine > Wetlands > Sediment ...
AGTGCCGATACTCAATCCGGCCAGAACCCTCTCACCGTCCAGTTCACCGACCTCTCAACAGGTTCACCCACTTCATGGGACTGGGACTTCGGTGACGGGTCCGACAACTCTACCGACCAGAACCCAATCCACACCTATGACACCGAGGGAACCTACTCCGTCTCACTCACCGTCACAAACACCTTCGGCTCAGACTCTATAAAAAAAAATGTACTAATTGAAAGAAATGACCTGTCAATTCCTTTGAAAACCGGTTTTCGTGCATCCCCTTACGGCATAGAACCGTTCCCTTCGGAATATTACTGGTATAACGTCGGGTCGCAATTATCCAATAAGGTGGAAAATTCGGACATCGGCTGTATCTGGACTGTTGGAGTAGCAGGAGATGATGGAAAATGCTATCTGAATTTCCCCACGGACGGCCCGCAATATCCTGATATCTCTTTCTCGGAAGAAGATGCAAATGAAGCTTATCTTGATTATTTTGATGAAAGAGATGTTTCAGTCTGGATCTCGGTCGAGCCGGGCAATGCAGATGTATCCTCATTGATATACCTCATTCTCGAAAGATACTCCAGCCATCCATGTATTGCAGGTATCTGCATTGATGTGGAATGGTATAAATGGCAAACTTATGCCAACGGTAAACAAATCTCTGATGATGAGGCAGAAGCGTGGTATATCCAAATTAGATCCTATAACGAGACGTATACACTCCAATTAAAACACTGGCTTACGGAAAAAATGCCACCAACATATCGTGATGGGTTGTATTTCATCGATGACGGACAACAGTTTGTATCATTGAACCATATGCTTGAATATTTCACCGATTGGGGAGAACATTTTCCCGATAATCCCGTCGGTTTTCAAATTGGTTATCCGGCAGATAAAACGTGGTGGGACCAGTATGATGACCCATATGGAGTTATTGCCAATGCAATAATCGCAGATATCCCAAATACAAGAGGTGTATGCTGGGTTGATTTCAGCATAACGGATTTATTTCCTGTCGAGACATACGGAACAACATATTACGTAGCCCCCGGCGGCAGCAACTCAAATCCCGGAACCCCCGAACTTCCATGGGCGACTCCCGGATATGCTTCACGCCAATTAAGCCCGGGTGATACTCTTATTATACGCGAGGGCGTCTACATCCAGAGCATATTTGATGATGATATGATAATCCCCCCATCCGGCGAAGAAGGGCGTTGGATTACAATAAAAGGGGAGGATAATTCCCGTCCAATCCTTAAAGGACGGGATAATCTGTATTCATCTGTTGAGATATCGGGAAAATCATATTTAAAAATTGAAAACCTTGAAATCACCAGTGACAATGGCGCTCCGTTTAGAGGTGGTGTCGAGGGATCGGGTGACCCGATACAGCATGTTATCCTGAAAGATCTGTATATTCATCATATAGATGAATTCGGGATTGATTTGCGCGATATCGACGATTTAACAATTCAAAATTGTATCATAAATTACTGTGGATATGGTGCGATAGGGAGTCCAGAAGGACAATATGGAGGGTGGAAGAATGTCGCCATCTCCAATTGCGATCTTTCCTATTCAGGGCACTATTATCAGGGAGAATTTGGACCAAGTCCTTATGATCGGCCTGATGGGTTCGGCATCGAGGCATCTGATGGTCCGATAGAGATTTCGTATACGACCGCCGCTCATAACAGGGGAGACGGCCTGGATTCCAAGTCTGCAAACACGAATATACATCATTGTATTATCGCAAATAACAATTGCGACGGCGTTAAACTCTGGGGTTCGGGAAGCAGAGTTGAAAACACATTGATATATGGGACTGGTGATGGAATTGGGGGGTCATCCCCTTGGGCGGGCATGGTGATCCAAACCGATGATCCCGGTTTGTCTACCTTTGAAATAATTAATGTTGATATACATGACAATCCCGAACGGCTGGCTTACCCAATGTATGTACAGTACGATTCATCAAACCCGATTGCCCTTACGATGAAGAATTGTATTGTTTCCAACGGATATGGTGTTGCATATTTCGGCGATTCTGTTCAGCTTACTGCGAAGAACAATATCTTTTTCAGACCGGGCCAGACAGATCAGGTTTATGCCAATGGGCGGATATATTCTGCGGATGATATCGCGGATGAACAACTTGGTACTGGAAATATCTGTGCGAATCCGTTATTTATCGCTCCGGCGTGGGGTTCTGAAGGCGATTATCACCTACAATCCGGAAGCCCTGCAATTGATTCAGGTACTTCGGATGGAGCGCCCTCGACAGATTTAGAAGGTAATCCAAGACCTGTAGGAGTTGGTTATGATATCGGAGCGTATGAATATCAGGGATAAAATTAAATCTAAAATTAGAGAATATAAAAAGGAGAACTCTTCTATTAACGATAAATTCATTAGGTTATTATAGTGAAAGAGACAGCATCTAAAAGATAAGTAGCGAGCAAAACAAAAAAAACTCTACTTTTAATGATTGTATCACCATTCCATTTCTTTAATGTAGAATAAAAAAGGGAATTACACAATATAAGCCACACACTCAGTATTAGTCACGCGACTATATCCAACTAATTTACCTTTATGTAGATGGTGATCTTGAAGAGGAGGAGAAAGACACTCTACATACTGCTGGAAAAGGGACATATCGATCGTGAGACTCTGAAACCGATACTGAGGCTAGCCGCAGGATACTGATCTTTTTTTCGAACACAGAAACCTACAGGAGATATGTGAACTGTACAAGTCACGCAACCTAATCCAAACTCACTTCGCTGCGTTCAAGAGTCTGGTTCAGGTGGATAAAATCTGTCTTTGGGACAATAAGGCGGTTTTTAACCATGCGTTTGTTGGGTTTCACTGTCTATATCATTATTGCGGAATACTGAATAAAAGAGAAAAAGTGTTAGGTTATCCGCACACCTTACAACTATAGGAACTGCTCATGAAATTATCGAAGGTTTTTTCGATAATCTTGGATAGCAATAAACTGTTCACTGAAACTCTTAAAAAAAAAAGTGCGGAAAATCGCTCAAGACCTTAATCTTCTTCATATATTCCCAAAATCTTGAGGAGTTACCATTTAATGAAAGAGGCGTTTCAGTCTGGATCTCTGTCGAACCAAGGAATACGGAGTTATCCCCGTATATTTCACTTGTTTTATATATATTTGAACCATCCATGCGTTACAGGTATCTGCATAGAAGTGGAATGGGAGGATTATGGAGTATCACCATAATAAATGATTTACCACATGAATTTAAATATTTATTAAAAAAGGAAATTTTACCAATGTCATATTTCGACGATAAAACAATACTCATTACGGGAGGGACAGGCTCTTTTGGGAATATATTTGTAAAAAGCCTACTGCAGGAAGAAAATCCTCATAGTATCCGGATATATTCGCGGGGAGAATTACTCCAATATGAAATGGAAAAAAAAATACAGGATGAACGTCTCCGTTTCTTAATTGGCGATGTCAGAGACAAAGAGAGGCTTTCCCGTGCCATGAACGGCGTAGATATTGTTGTTCATGCTGCCGCACTAAAACAGGTGCCGGCCTGTGAATACAACCCTATTGAAGCCGTGAAGACCAATATAAACGGAGCAATTAATATTATAGACGCTGCGCTTGACAATAATGTCGAGAGGATGATTGCACTCAGCACCGACAAAGCAGTGCATCCCGTAAATCTTTATGGTTCCACGAAGATGGTTGCCGAAAAATTATTTGTGCAAGGGAATGCTTATCGTGGTTTTAACAGAGATACAAAGTTTTCCTGTGTCAGATATGGGAATGTTTTGGGAAGCCGAGGAAGCGTGATTCCACTTTTCCTTGAACAAAAAAAGACAGGATGTATCACAATTACCGACGAACGCATGACACGATTCTGGCTCACACTCGAAGAAGGCGTTAATTTTGTGAGGAGGTGCATCCCACTAATGAATGGTGGTGAAATATTTATTCCGAAAATTCCAAGCATGAGAATTGTCGATTTGGCGCAGGCTATTGCAACAGAGGCGGAGGTTGAAATTGTCGGTATCAGGCCAGGGGAGAAACTTCATGAGATACTTATTACAGAAGATGAAGCACGACATACAAAAGAATATGCCAACTATTTTGTAATAGAGCCTGAATTGAAGTTCTGGAAAAAATCCGATGGAAACGATGGAAAGAAATTGCCAGAAGGTTTTCGATATACAAGTAATACCAATGCTCAACAGCTGAGCATTAATGAACTAAAATCCATGATTCGGTCTCTATCAAGTTGAAGTAAACTCTATAATTGATTTCCATGAAAATAATCCCCTACGGATCGCAATGGATTGATGAAGAAGATATCGATGCTGTTTTTAGTGTCTTGAGAGGAGATTGGCTCACGCAGGGGCCAATGGTCAATCGCTTCGAGGAGGCACTGGCCGCATATGTCGATTCAAAATATGCTGTTGCGTTTAACTCAGGTACCTCGGCACTCCACGGGGCGATGTTTGCTGCCGGAGTGTCCAAGGGGGATGAAATCATCACAACTCCAATTACCTTCTTAGCAACAGTAAACTCTTTTGTGCATCTTGGTGGGATTCCTGTTTTTGTCGATATTGATCCTACGACATATTGTATCGACACTCAACTTATAGAAGATGCGATTACAAGTCAGACGAAAGTGATCGCGCCTGTTGATATGGCGGGATATCCTGTTGATATGCGCAAAATACGATCCATTGCCAAAAAGTATGATTTAGTGGTCATAGATGATGCCGCTCATGCCCTAGGTGCACGGCGATACGGAAAGATAGTTGGGCAGGAAGCGGATATGACCATGTTCTCTTTCCATCCTGTCAAGCATATTACAACCGGTGAAGGGGGGATGATTGTCACGGATAATGAGGAATACGCAGAACGTCTCCGTATGTTCAGGAATCATGGGATTACAAGGGATCCAAACCAATTCAGCAGTAATGACGGTCCATGGTATTATGAAATGCACTATCTTGGGTTCAATTATAGAATCACTGACATTCAATGTGCACTCGGTCTTTCACAGCTTAAAAAACTGGAGAATTTTATTAAAAGGAGGAACCAGATTGCTGACGCATATGACAGTGCGTTTCAAGATCTGCCCCGAATCATTACTCCTCCGCGTCCACCGTGGCCAGATTCACGACATGCATTCCACCTATACCCGATACAACTAATAGGCAATGAAAGGAGAGATGTTTTGGTTAAACTTAAAGAAAAGGGCATTCTTACGCAAGTCCACTATATTCCTGTTCATTATCAACCCTTTTATAAGGAAAAATTCGGTTTTCAGAGAGGACAATTCCCTCACGCTGAGAATTACTATAACCATGAGCTGTCTTTACCAATCTTTCCAAAGATGAACAATCAGGATGTCGAAACGGTAATCTCTTCAATATTTAATATTCTTGGAGAGTTTTGATGACAATGCCATGTTTTATCGCCGAAGTGTCCAGTAACCATAATGGTGATTTGCAAAGATGCTATCGATTTATCGATACAGCCGCCGGATTAGGATGCGGCGCTGTGAAATTCCAGTTGTTTAAAATAGATGAATTATTTGCTCCCGAAATTATTTATCAAAGGGAAGAAATCCAAAAAAGGAAAAACTGGGAATTACCGGTTTCGTTTCTCCCTAATTTAGCAAAAAGATGTGAAAAATGTAATATAAAATTTGGATGCACTCCCTTTTATCTGGATGCGGTTCGGGAGCTCGAACCTTATGTGGATTTTTTCAAAATCGCTTCTTATGAAATCCTCTGGAAGGATCTCCTGGAAGCCTGTGCAAAAACTGGAAAGCCTGTCATTCTATCCACTGGCATGGCAACTCTTCATGAGGTGGAAGATGCGGTGATTAACCTGGAACGGTCCGGATGTTCACATATTACATTACTCCATTGCACCTCTGTGTATCCCACACCTCCGCAAAAATGCAATCTCGCCGCTATTGACACTCTTCGTAATAGGTTTAAATGCAAGGTTGGATGGTCAGATCATAGTGTATCCGCTGCAGTATTATTCAGGGCAGTTCATCATTTTGGTGCTTCAGTTGTGGAATTTCACCTTGATTTGGAGGGTGAAGGTGAAGAATATAATGTAGGCCATTGTTGGCTACCCGAAGCAATTCGTAACGTTATTCAGACGATTTCCATTGGATTATCGGCCGATGGAAGTGGAGAGAAAAAACCTGAAGTACATGAAATGAATGAACGCGAGTGGCGAGCGGATCCATCCGATGGTTTGCGCCCATTGTTAAGAACTCGAGAGTTATTCAGGCGTGGTTTATGAGGGTTGTAGCAATAATTCAAGCACGCATGGGGTCCACCCGTCTGCCAGGAAAAGTCCTGATGCCTCTCGTCGGAAAACCCGTTCTCTGGCATATTATTCATCGACTTCGAAAATGCAAAACTTTGGATTCTATTGCCCTTGCCACAACAACAAATTCTTGCGATGATCCACTTGAAGAATTTGCTGAAATAGAGGGAATTGAAGTAATTAGGGGATCAGAAGATAATGTTCTTGAACGGTATTACATTGCAGCAAAAACCTTGCATGCGGATATCGTTATCAGGGTAACCGGTGACGCTCCCCTTATCGATCCGGATTATTTAGATTTACTTGTTAATTATTTAATCAGAGAAAATGTCGATTTTGTGATGGAGGATCATTCGATTCCTAGCATTCACGAGGGATTTTCACCTTTTACCTTTCATGCACTTGAAAAGTTGATTAATGTGGTCGGGGATGATCCCGTTGCTAGAGAACATGTCACAGCCTATTTTAAAAAAAATCCCAGTTTCATATCTTCAATTTCGATAAAACCTGAATCGGATTATCAATTTAAAGGAGCCCGATTATCAGTTGATACTCCCGCCGACTTACAATTTCTTGAGGAAATCTACAAACGGTTACAAGTTCCGGCAGGAGAAGCTGATATTCGTGAGGTGGTGAAGTTGTTACGCCACAATCCCGATTTATTGCTGATAAATTCTCATGTTTACCAGAAAAAAGCGGATGATAAGACTCGACGCATTCTTTTCTCCTGTGAGGGGAATATTAAGAATTATGAACAGTATTTGGAACGATGTATTAAACTGGCTCAAAAATTACGAGATACATATGGGTTTGGAATAAAATTTTCCATGGGACATGGCCAGCAAGGAATTGAGATGATTCATGAAAATGGCTTCAAAATTGAAACAAAGGCATCTGATTATGGAAAAGAGTGGTTGGGAGAGATTATTGAGAAGACTCTCCCAGACGCAATCGTGTTTAATTCTATGATTGCTATGGATAGCGATTGCCGGAAAAAAATATACGAAAACGGGATTGTCGTTGTTATTATTAATGGATATGGAAATTCGGACCCAAATAATGATATTCTGGATTCTCAATCACAGGGAATCTTTTCAATCCGAATATCTAATCTGACTGATCTCATGGTTCAAAAAATTGTAATAATGATATTGGAAAGAAATGAAAAAGTGGCTGATATACTATAGTTAAAACAACAATCTTGTAATAAGTACTTGGTGTGGTTATGCTTTATAGCACACATTCCCGGATTCTTAACTTAACAGATAGGACTTCGATTTGGCCGATAGTGGTTATTGAAAAACAGAACTTTACTAAATAATAGAGATTTAATGGTATTGTAGGTTATGGATAACAATAAAAAAAAAGTAATTTTTGATGGAGCATATGGTATCAGCAGTTTTGGGGACGATGCCCCATTAATTGTAATGGTTGATATGTTACGAAAAAAAATTGGTAATATTGAATTTGTGGTTGTCTCACGTCACCCAGAAGAAGATCATTATTCTAATTATGGAATTAAATCCATTAGAGGTTTGGAGTATCCCACCAAAGAAGAGAGTATTGGAAAATGGTTCCGCGGGTTTAATCCAGATGATGATAAATCTGATTTATATCAATTATATAAAGAAGTTGAAAGCAGTGATCTTCTCATATTAGGGGCAGGTAACTATCTTGTTGATTATACAATAGATATCCTTAAAGGACCAGTACCACGGTTTGTGATTATGACTATAATGGCAAAAATGGCTGGTACACCAATAATGTGGTATGGAATATCCGTCGGGCCATTAAAAACAAAACTTGGAAGAGATTTAAGTAGATTCGCCGCTTCTCTTGCAACAATTATTACTGTAAGAGATACAAAAAGTATACTTGAATTATCAAATATAGGTGTTAAGGCCAGTGCAATAGAACTCCCAGATGCAGTCTATAAATTTACCTCGCCTGAAAAAGGACATGCAAAAAAATTTTCAACTTGGGTGGAAGCTCATACATCTGATAGGCCTGTTATTGTTATTTCAGCAAGATCACTTCCTGATGGTTGTGGAATTGATAATGAGACATACTTATTATCATTAGCGAATCTCTGTGATCTTTTAATTGATCGTTTGAACGCAAACATACTTTTCATTCCTCAATGTACTTATACTCATGGTAATTTGAATGAGGATGACCGTAATATTGCGAAAGATATCATTACAAAAATGCAACATACGACAAATGTCTATGATATTAATGAAAGTATTGATGTATTTGATTGTATTTCGTTGTATGAAGGTGCCTTGGGAGCAATATGTACGAGACTACATGGAAATGTTTTTGCTGTAATGCAAGGAGTTCCTGTTATTGGCCTTAATTATAACCCAAAAGTCTTTGAATTCTTTCATTGGCTTGGATATGAAGATTTAGTTGTTGAGATTACCGATATTAATCCTAATTTGCTATATCAAAAACTCATTACTATTATAACTCATCGTCATGATTTTGTAAAATACTCACAAAAAAGATTGGATGATGGAAAATTTAGCATTGAAAAATACGCTGATTTGGCACTTGAGGCTATGAAATATAAAGTAAAGTATCCAAATCCAAGTGAATAAACCAACATCTAATTGAAAAAAAATCTACGCCGTCAGCTAATGAGATGATAAAAAATGAATGGTGAAATGGAATATATTGCATGTCCGATTTGCGAATCTGAAAATTATTCTATTGTGTACGAATGTTTTCAAGAAACTGGTCAATTTTTGGGAAGGATTAAGACCACTTTTGTAATATGTCGCGATTGTGGTTTTATGTACATGAACCCACGATTTAGTCGTGATGTCTTGAAAAAGTACTACCAAAGTTCTATCCATGCTTCAGGCCGTGTTTATCATGATACTACGAAGAATTCAAGTCATGTTGTTAGAAATAAAAACCGGGTTCATTTTTTTGCTGGTTTTATTACCCATGACAAGGGTAAAATATTAGAAATCGGTTGTTCAAAAGGGGAATTCATCGATATGCTTCAACTTGAGCGGTGGGAAAAATATGGAGTTGAACCCTCCCCAATATCAGCCAATGAAGCTAAATCTAAAGGAATTATTGTCCGAGAGGGTTTTATAGAAGATATTACATTTGAAAAAGGATCTTTTGATATAATATGTTTTTTTGGTCTTCTTGAACATATTTATGATATCAACAATTTTATGAATATTATTGATAGTATTATAAAACCTGGTGGATTGTTGTGGATTGAAGTTCCGGATAGTCTTAAGCCGGTTGCACAAATAGCTGAATATTTCTCTTTTGAACATTTATCGCACTTTATTAAAGCGACTCTTTGTAATTTTTTGTATAAACACGGTTTTGGAAATGTTGTTTTTGATAATACAGTCACTGATTCGAGAATAAGAGTATGTGCCCAAAAAATTGACGATAAGAATCTCAAACAAATAAGATCCGACTCAGCTTATAGCGAACTTATGGAATCAATTGAACATTATAAAATTAATAAAAATCTATTAGAAAATGGAATCTTACAGCGATTTTCATTATTAACTGAACGATGGCATAAAGAAAGAACAAGACTCGCGATATATGGTGCTGGAGTGCATACACTTTTTTTATTGAATTTATTGGATCTTAGCGATTTAGTTGTCGCTATTATTGATTCTGACCCAAAAAAAATCGGGACTCCTTTTTTAGGATGGAATATCAGTTCTGTTGCTATATTAGAAAAAGGAGAGATTGACGCTGTAATTATTTCCTCAAGGGCATTTCAAGATGAAATTTATAATAAAATTTCAAAACACAATAATCTGGAGATTGTTAAATGTTATAAATAGCCAAGTTGGCGACTTAAAAAATACAATATTTGTAGGTAATTGTAAAAGATCTGCCCCTTTATAAACAAGGAGGCAGAAATCATGGAGCTAATGGACCTCATCCAACTGTCAAAGATCTGTCAGAATGAGGAAGAGGCATTTACCTTTCTTTTCAATAAGAAACGTCAAATATCTGGCTTACAATGTCCGAATTGTGGAAGTGAAGATTTCTACAAGATGCATCTGAAGAGACTTCGATGTCGAATCTGCAAGCGGGATTATCATCCGTTTTCGGGAACATTACTCAATGAATTGAGAATATCATATTGCGCCTGGTTATGGCTGATAAAGTTGTTCGAATTGGAGGTGAGTGCAAGGAAAGCAAGTTTCCAGGTAAATCTCAGTTATCCTACAACACTGAAAGGATTCCATACGATTCGCAGAGGGATTCTATACCATGTCTCCCAAAATGACGATTTATTGAAGGGAGAAATTGAAGCTGATAAATCATACTTTGGAGGAAAAAGAAATGGAAAACGAGGCCGTGGTGCAGGCCACAAAACGATTGTATTCGGGATCCTTGAACGAGGGGGGAAGGTCACGGTTAGTATCGTCCCAAATGCCTCTGCGCAGGCTCTCCTGAATGAGACTGTGAAGAAGGTCCGGCGAGGATCTATCATCTATACTGACCAATGGAAAGGATACGACTCTCTCATGTTTTGTGGGTATAAACATCTGAATATCAATCATCAGCATAAATTCAAACAAGGGAAAGTTTACATTAACGGTGTTGAAGGATTTTGGAGCTTTGCCAAGGAAAGACTCATTAAACACCATGGAATCTCAAGAGAGAAGTTCCTGTTCTACATTAAAGAGATGGAATGGAGATACAATCATAAAGAAGAAAATTTATTTGATTTGATCGCTAGTTATCTCTTAGGGGCTGTTTCTTTATAATTACCATTTGTATAAGTATATATGGGCAAATGCCTTAATTGATTAGACAAAATATTTATCATTCATCAAGCATTCCGCCTGTTTAGATGGATGGAAAGGACCTGAAAGTTATATTGGAGCTATTAGAAAAATTATTCTTATCAGGGACATGATTATGTCAACAAAGGGCAAAGAAATTATTCAATTACAAGATTTAAAAAAACTGGAGATTTCAGAACTAAACTCAGTTGCTGACGATATTCGACAATTTTTAATTACAAGCATTTCCCAAACGGGAGGTCACATCGGAGCTAATCTAGGAGTTATTGAATTAACGATAGCTCTTCATTATGTATTTAATTCACCATATGATCGAATTATTTTCGATACTGGGCATCAAGGTTATACCCATAAACTACTCACAGGTAGAGAATCTCTATTTCCAACGCTTAATTCATGGGGGGGGATGAGTCGTTTTCTCTCACGGCAAGAAAGTGAGCATGATATCATTGATGCTTCTCATGCAGGCACTTCAATTTCTCTAGCCACTGGAATAGCCTGGTCACTCAAAAAAAGAGGCTCAGATCAACATGTTGTTGCGGTTATTGGTGACGGCACAATGGTCGAAGGCATGGCTTTTGAGGGACTAAATTTTGCTGCCAGCGAAGAACAAAAAATAGTGATTGTGTTGAATGACAATGGAATGGCTATCCCACCCAATGTTGGCGGGATTCTGAATCTTACGACTGGTGATGACTGGCAAGAAAAATCGAAGTGCTACTTCGAAGGTTTAGGGATCGAATATTTGAGCGTTCCTAACGGGCATGATATAAAATCACTTGTCGTAGCCTTAAATGAAGCAAAATGCAGATATAAAACGGTCCTCGTCCACGTCAAAACGGAAAAAGGAAGAGGACTGCCATTTGCTAAATATCATCCATATAAGATGCATTTCTCCATGCCATTTGATCCGATTTCAGGCAAAGGATCATCTCCGACAGTTCTTGGAAAAACCTATGCCTCAGTGGCAGCAGGAGAAATCGAGCAATTAATGGAAGAAGACAATGAGATAGTTGTCATTACCCCTGCAACACCATATGCTTCATATATAGACAATATTAGTAAAAAATACCCTGACCGCGTTATTGATGTAGGAATGGCCGAACAGCATGCTGTGGGAATGGCATGTGGAATAGCTTTAGAAGGTAAAAAACCCGTACTTTGTTTCCAAACCACATTTATGCAAAGAGCGTTTGATCAATTACTACATGATGTAGCTTTCATGAATTTTCCAATTACTATTTTGGGAGTCCGTTCAGGATTTTCTGGATATGATTCACCAACCCATCATGGACTATTTGATATTACATATCTTCGTTCATTTCCAAATATGCAAATCTATTATCCGGCCGATAGCCAAGATATGCGTAATATTATTTCCAAACGGATGAATTCTCCGGTTGGTCCAATGGTTATTTTACACCCATATGAAACAATTGCAGATCCAGAAATCGTGATTGGAGACTATAATCCTAATGGCTTTTCACTATTGCAAGAAGGGGAGGAGGGATTAATTCTATGTCTGGGTAATTGTTTAAATACAGCGCAACAAATCACGGAAAAACTAAAAAATAATTTTAAAATTAATTTTGGATTAGCCTGCGTACGTTCGATTAAACCGCTTCCTATATCCTCTCTTTTACAATTATTTGAATCAAACCAAAGAGTGATCACCATGGAAGAAGGAATATTGGCGGGAGGTTTTGGAAGTCTGATATCTGAATTTATCCTGGATCATCGGATAGATGCCTCTATACTTCGATCAGGTGTACTAGACTGTTTTGTACCTCCGGGGAGCAAAGAAGAGTGCTCGCGTTACTCTGGCATAGATGCGGAACAAATATTACAAAAAATATTTGATTTTTGGCCTGAACTAAAAACTAATAATTAATGGAATAATGACTATTATGGAAAGCCTCCCCTGTAAAAAGATGTTTGACGGTAAAACTGCAATCATCACTGGTTCAGCACGTGGAATTGGAAGAGAAATAGCTATTGCATTCGCTCGCCAAGGTGCAAATGTTGTAATTAATTATATTCATAGTAAGGATTCAGCATATAAGACTGCCGACACTATTGGTTTGGAAGGAAAAGAACCACTAGTTATACGAGCAGATGTTACAAAACGAAATGAAGTAAAAAAGCTCTTTGACAATACCTTTTCTCATTTTGGGAGCATTGATATACTCGTTAATAATGCAGGATTACTGGAACAAAAACCCTTTCAAGAAATTTCGGATTATGATTGGGATAAAACTCTGGAAATAAATTTAAAAAGTACTTTTTTGTGTATACAAGAAATCGTACCTTATTTTAAAAAAATGAACACAGGTTGCATTATAAACATTGCATCTGTAGGTGGACAGACAGGAGGCGATAAAGCCCCGCATTACGCTGCCGCAAAATCTGGGGTGATTTCCCTCACAAAATCATTTGCACGTTTATTATCTCCTATAGGTGTAAGGGTAAATGCCGTATCGCCAGGATTTATTCGAACTGATATGTATTATGATATCATTTCAAGAACGCCAGTAGATGATATTAATAGTAGTATATTATTGGGAAGAGTTGGTGAAGCCGCTGAGGTTGCTGAAGCAGTATTATTTTTATCCTCTGATTCCGCCAGTTATGTTACTGGCCATGTTTTAAACGTAAATGGGGGATTATATCTTGGTGCGGGAAGTTAAATGAGAGAAATAGATAAACCAGATTTAAAGAAGACCATCCTTCTACTTGGCGCAAGTGCTGATCAATTATTTGCGATACGTACCGCCAAAAAAATGGGTTTACGGACACTCGTTGTAGATATGAATCCGTCCTCCCCCGGCTTCATGGAAGCTGATGATTATGCTGTAATAAGCACGAGAGATGTGCCAGCTCTCATAAAATTCATTGATGATTATATAGCAAAAGGAGAAGATATCTGTGGCGTTCTTGTAATGGGAAGCGATATTCCTCAGGTAGTTTGTGCTCTTGCTGAGCACATAGGCACACCCCACATTCCTATGGAAGCGGCAATACTTTCAACACATAAATTTAAGATGAAGCGTCGTTTCCGTGAATTTGATATACCAATTCCTTGGTTTTCGCACGTTGAATCAGTCGAACAATTAAAAAAAAATATCATTGAAAAGGGTTATCCTCTCGTTTTAAAACCAGTCGATCGTTCAGGTGCTCGTGGTGTTTTCTATATTCAAGAAAGTAGCAATTTAGAAGCACTTTTTGTCCAAAGCCAGAACTATAGCTTTAGTGGAGAAGTAATGGTGGAAGAGTTTTTATCCGGACTTCAAATTAGCACCGAATCTATTATGTATAAAGGGAAAGCGTATACACCTGGCTTTGCCGACCGAAATTATGAGAAACTTGAGGAGTATGCCCCAAATATAATAGAGAATGGGGCTTGGGTTCCAAGTTGTCTTTCCACAAAAGAAAAAAAGGCTGTGGAAAGTCTGGTTGAAAAAGCTGCGTTGGCGCTTGGTGTAACAAATGGCGTTGTCAAAGGGGATGTTGTTCTTACATCTGAAGGTCCAAAAATGATTGAAATGGCAACAAGGCTGTCGGGAGGAGATTTCTCAGAAAGCTTAATTCCTCTGGGGAGTGGTATCAATATCGTTGAGGCAGCGATTAATATTGCATTGGGTTGTGAACCTGATTTAGATAAATTATACCCCTCTTTTCAAAAGTGGGTTGTTAATCGCTATTTCTTTCCGCCTCCAGGCAGATTGATAAACGTGGTCGGCGAGAAGAAGGTGAGGGAACAATCCTGGGTGAAAAAATTAGAATTTTGGTATAAACCTGGCGATATTATTCCTCCAATCAAGAGTCATGCTGACCGTTTTGGAGTTTTTATTGTTGTTGGTAACAGTCGTGAAGAAGTTGAAAATCGAGCCTCTTGGGTATACGAAAATATTAAAATTAATATCGATACAACACACCAATAAAAAATAAATCGCAACTTAAATGATATTTCTTTTTGAAAAGAAGTCAAAGGTTCGAGATTCTTCATGCCCTCTTCATTATCCGCAAGGTAATCTACTACAAGGTCTTACTATTCATTGCCCTGTATTCTCCTGTTTGCAATTCTATGTTGGATACAGGGCCTTTTCCAATTTTACATCACTTTGTGTACACTTCCGATATCTTGATTATAGTAGTGAAGATTTCTCTATAATGCATCTGAAGAGGCTGAGATACCGAATTTGCAAGCGTGATTACAACCCATTTTCCGGAATTTTGCTCAATGAATTGAGAATTTCCTATTGCACCTGGTTATACGATACGGCTTTTTAAGTAGAAGTGAGTACAGGGAAAGCGGGTTTCAAGGTAAACTTCAATGAGTTTTTGCTTGACCTAAATCCTATTATAGAATAAACAAACATAGCTAATAACAAATGAAAGGAGTTCTAGATAGTCCATTAAGAAAATATTCATTGATATTTAAAATACTGAATTTTTATTCCAAAGATTTTTACAATTATATTTTTGCCATTTTTGGGTTAAGCCTAGTTATTGGCTTACTTGAAACTCTTCAAATTGTACTTCTTTATCCAATTTTAACAGAATCTCTTCACCTAACAGAGGACAATCTTGCTTTTTTCGAACCCCTATATATTTTAATAAGGACAACTTTAAATCTTCCAGGAATTGTCTCATTTTGTTTGTTGTTCATATTTTTGGTATTTCTAAGTTTCATTGCGACAATAACATACTATAGGATATCATTTATTTTTGCAAAGAAAATAATTGTAAAAATCAAGAAAGATATTTTTGATAAACTGATGGATAATGATTATAAATATTATGTTGATAATAAAAAAGGGGACATTCTTTACGATGTTGTTGCAGCTCCCGGACAGGTTAAAACATTTCTTGAAATTGCGACACGTTATTTTGCTGATGTTGTAGTAATTCTATCGATTCTTGTATTATTGATATTCGTTTCCCTGTTTGGCGTCATTTTACTCCTTTGTGGGGGTCTTGTATACCTTTTTGTTCTTAAATATATTGGTAAGAAAGTATCTTATTATCTTGGAAAGCTCCAGATTTTATCGGGGCAGTCTGAAAACAAGGTCATAACCGAGTATGTTCAGGGAATCAGACAAATAAGATCCGCTTACGGTGATCATTATTGGAAGGAAAAGTACAATGAGGCAATCAGCAAATACTGGGATAAATTTGTTAAATACAGATTTTTTGAACAGGTCCCCATGGCTGCCATGAATCTTTTATTCTTTGTCTCAATTGCTGCTTTGGTCATTATTTTTTATTATATGTACCAGGAAAGTTTTTTGTATATCATACCCGTGTTTGGAACATTTGCGTATTCAGCATTGAAAATTTTACCAAAGCTTTTATCAATGGGATCATATAATGCCATGCTCCTGAATGCATGGCCGAATCTCGAGAGAATCTATTGTTTTTTGAATGATCTGAGATATCGGAGTATTCAAAATGGTGAAAGAAAATTTGATCATCTTGATACAGATATTTTGTTAGATAATGTTAATTTCAGGTATTTTAAGGATCAGGAACTTATTGAGGGAGTTGCTATTTCAATAAAAAGGAATAAGATGACTGCCCTGGTTGGGCATTCAGGATCGGGAAAATCAACAATCGTATCATTATTACTAAGACTATATGATGTGGACAGAGGCAGAATCCTCATTAATGGCATAGATCTTCGTCAATATGATCTTCAGTCATTTCTTGAAAAAGTTGGATATGTAAGTCAGGACACGTTTATTTACAATGCATCAGTTAGAGAGAATATCGTGTTTGGCAGTGATTTTTCAGATGAAAAAATCTATGAAGCCGCCATTAAGGCAAATGCTCATAATTTTATCATGGGCCTTCCTGAAGAATATGATACCCAGGTCGGAGATCAGGGCCTTAAATTATCGGGCGGGGAAAAGCAGAGAATTGCAATTGCAAGGGCCCTTGTAAGAGATCCCGAGATCCTTATACTTGATGAAGCAACCAGTTCACTGGATAATGAATCTGAATCGATGGTTCAGAGATCAATTAATAGCATTTTAAAAGATGTCACAACATTTGTCGTAGCACATCGACTTTCAACCGTTAAGAATGCAGATAATATTTATGTAATAAGTAAGGGGAGAATCGTCGAAAATGGGAAGCATTATGAATTGATTGAAAAGAAAGGGACGTATTTCGAATTATATAGGCAGGGATAATGATATTGCTTATTAAAAAAATTCTCTCAAATTAATTAAATGAATATTACATTCAAACAATTTGCCTGAAAGAATTATCAAATGTGAAACTACATTATTCTAAGGGATAATAATAATGGGAATACAAAAATGAGTAAAAAGAAGGGGCAGATTGTTAAATATAACGAGAGTAACATTTTCAGAAATATTCAGGAGAAATTAATTTGAAGATTTCCATTATCGGTACTGGATATGTAGGTGCTGTGACAGGAGCATGCCTTGCAGATCTTGGAAACACGATTATTTTCGTTGGCAGGAATAAAGCGAAATTAAAGCTCATCAAATCCGGTAAAAGTCCAATTTTTGAGCCTGGATTAGAGCAATTATTAATAAAAAATGAAAAGAGGATAGCCACAACAACCGATTTATCGGATGCGGTCTCCAAAACCGATGTTACATTAATCTGCGTCGGAACTCCCTCAAAAGCTGATGGATCCATTGATCTTCAGCAGATCAATGATGTTTCTGTAGCAATTGGGAAGAGTCTTGTCGAAAGCGAAAAGAAGCACACCATAATAATGAAAAGTACGGTGCTTCCTGGTACAACAGAGCAATTGGTGATCCCCATTCTTGAGAGAGAGTCCGGAAAAAAGGCAATTGAAGGATTTGGCATCGCATCAAACCCTGAATTCCTCAAAGAAGGAAGTGCAATAGAGGATTTTTTCCATACCGATCGTGTTATAATCGGTGTCAACGACCAGGAAACCGAAAATTTGATGAAAAAAATTTATTCCCCCCTCAATGCTCCAGTATTTTCCACAAATATCAGAACTTCAGAGATGATTAAATACGTAAGTAATGCATTCCTTGCAACAAAGATCAGTTTTGCAAATGAGATAGGGAATCTCTGCAAACGAATGGATATTGACAGCTTTGAAGTGTTCGAGGGTGTCGGCCTGGATGCACGAATTAGCCCTCATTTCTTCCGATCCGGCATCGGATTTGGAGGATCCTGCTTTCCGAAGGATGTAAGAGCATTGATTTCCCATGCGCGAAATTTGGGTCTAGAACCAAAAGTCTTGAATGCGGTTATTAGAACGAATGAGGAACAACCCGCAAAAATGATTGAACTGTTAAAACATCACATGAATATCACTGGCAAGACGATTGGGGTACTTGGCCTTGCCTTTAAACCCGACAGTGATGATGTTAGAGAGAGCAGGGCTATTCCAATAATCAAATTATTATTAGAACAAGGGGCAACGGTAATTGCGTTTGATCCAGTTGCCACGGAAAATTTCAGACCTCATTTTCCAGATATCTACTATGCGAAAACAGCTGAGGAAGTATTAGATACTGATGCTATTTTAATAGTTACCGAATGGAAAGAATTTGAAAACCTTGATTTCCGTGGTAAGGTTATTGTTGATGGTCGGAGGATCGGAAAAGCACGCAAAGAGGCAAATGTGTATGAGGGGGTATGCTGGTAATGAAAATAACAAAAGCGGTCATCCCTGCCGCAGGTCTTGGAACGAGATTCCTTCCTGCCACGAAGGCGATGCCGAAAGAAATGCTCCCGCTTATCGATCGCCCGGTCATTCAATATGTAGTTGAGGAGGCAGTCGAATCGGGCATTGAAGATATATTAATCATTACCGGCCGGGGAAAGCGGGCTATTGAAGACTATTTTGACGAATCTCCTGAATTGGAATTATATTTGAGAGAACAAGGAAGGAATGGCCTTATCAAGCAGGTCAGGGAAGTTTCGTCTCTTGCAGATATCCATTATATCAGGCAGAAAGAACCAAAAGGTCTTGGTGATGCGGTTCTAAGAGCAGAAAAGCATATCGGTGATGAACCATTTGCCGTCCTTTTGGGTGATGACATTATAAGAAGCTCCGTCCCCTGCACGAAACAGTTAATCGATATCAATGATATTCATCATTCCCCTGTGCTTGCCGTCGAACAGGTTCCCCCGGAAAAACTCAGCAGTTACGGGATAATAAAAGGTCATTTGGTGAATGAGTGTCTGTACCTGCTTGAGGATATGGTTGAAAAACCAAGCCCTTCCAAGGCACCGTCAAACCTGGGGGCAATTGGAAGATATGTTTTTACACCGGACATATTTGACTGTTTAAAAGATACCCATGCAGGTGTCGGTGGGGAGATACAATTGACCGATGCGATTCGCCTGATGAGAAAGAAAACCGATATATATGCTCTTTGTTTTAAGGGAGAACGTTTTGATACGGGAGATAAAATCGGCTATATACAGGCAATTCTTGATTTTGCACTCGAAAGAGAGGAAATACGGAAAGAACTGCTTCCCTATCTTATGAAGGTGGCTATAAAATGAAGGCACTAGTCACAGGATGTGCAGGATTTATTGGCAGTACACTAACTGACCGGTTATTAAACGAGGGTTTTGAGGTAATCGGGATAGACCGTTTTTCTGATTATTACCCAAGGAACATTAAAGAAAAAAACATGATTTACGCGATAAAACATCCAAGATTCAGCCTTATGGAAGAAGATATCGTCAATATGGAAACCTTCCCTGATGTTGAATACGTCTTTCATCTTGCTGCCCAAGCAGGGGTAAGGGCTTCGTGGGGGAAGAATTTTGATGTGTATATACACGATAATATCACAGCGACTCAGCGTCTTCTCGAGTTTTATAAAGCAAAAAATATCCGTAAATTTGTGTATTCCTCATCTTCATCCGTATATGGGGATTCCGAATTACCGATGCGCGAAGGGGAACCTGTGCAGCCTGTCTCTCCGTATGGCGTTACAAAACTTGCCGCCGAGCATCTTTGTTATCTATACTGGAAAAATTTTGAAGTCCCCACTATTTCACTTCGTTATTTCACAGTGTATGGTCCTCGTCAAAGACCTGACATGGCTATACATAAATTCATTAAGGCGATTTTACTGAACGAAGAGATTACTATTTATGGACAAGGAAGACAAACACGAGACTTTACCTATATTGATGATATCGTTGAATCAAACATAGTCGCCGCATTGAGCGAATTTAAAGGGGAGGTCTTCAATATCGGCGGGGGAAACCGGATTAGTGTGAATGATCTGATTACCAATATTGAGGAAGTTACCGGAAAGACCGCAGTACTCACGTATATAGAAGAACAAAAAGGCGATGTAAGGGACACATGGGCTGATACCCGGAAAGCAAGAGACCTGCTTGGCTGGTATGCGAAAACGGATATCTACAAAGGACTAAAACACTATGTTGCATGGATTAAATCTTCGAGTTGAAATCTAATTTTATAGGATGAAAGTTAAAGTAAATTTTCAATATTTAGCATTTTTCATCAATTCCAATTCTCATACTTAATCCATATCCATTATTATTATAATTCTTAATCTCTTTCGAGGTCTCATCCATCTCCCGAATAGTAAAAGCAAGACGATAAAAATAAGAATCATGAATTTTTTGGAATTTTATTAAAGCGAGCGGTGCAGAAAAGGTGTTATCTAATTTGATTATAAGTGCATTTTCTTCATCTCCTATTTCTATTTGATTACCGGTTGCCCCAAACCCAAGAGAAGTTGATACAAGGAATGATACCGGGGCCCCATGATCGAAATTTTTATTTTCTAATTCATATTTCTCGGGTGCAAGGCCGCCGTTGGAAGTACAATAATAAAGGGAGTTTTGATGAAATACTTCGGGATTGAGGAGAATATGACCAAGACGCAAAGATCCCAAAGATATATAATTCCAAAGAAATTGGTATGTTAAAAGAACTTCGGGATTTTCCTTATCTATTATGTATTTTTTCCGGACGGGTCCCAACGGAGTAGTAATTTCAGCACAGACTGTTATTTTCTCTTTCTCCTCATATACCAAAGGAGTTATCTTGTTTAAATCAGTTATTTTCGGATTGCCTGCTGATTCAAATATAAAATGGCCTGAATAGAAGTCAGCACTATACAAGATATCTGGATAATATCCATGGGGAAGGGTGCGAATGAGTGGTTTTTTTGAGGCGCCTTTAAACAACAAGGATTCTATCGCAAGTCCACGTTGAGTATTTAATACAATTTCCAGACCATCAGTTTCGCACTTAATATACTTATTTTCAGATATCTGAGGAAAACTGCTATCTTTATATTTGGATATATTATTAAAGGAATCACCTGAAAATGACTGCGATTCTTCAAGCATATACTTCCTTATCATCCGATGAAGTCTATCTTGAAACAAATTCCATCGGTTTTGTGTAATGTGCGTACGGAAATCACTACTCCACAGATAACACAGCTCGCGCCATTCATCCTCTTCTGAAATATTGTTATCTCGTAAATAGGAGAATATTTTCCAACAGAGGGTATTAATTAAAAGATCATTCCTTCCAGTTACGGCCCACCTGCTGATATTATATTTCCCCTGTTTTTTTGTAACTATTGGTTGTTGGGCTGATTCAAGATGCAGACAATTTCCCGCGTGAGTATCTGATAAATAGTCTAAACAGTCTGAAGGTCGTATGAATTGGAGCCATGGTTCATTATGTAAGTTATGAAAAAGGCTATCGATTCTATCCCATTCGTCATTTGCAAGTTCAGCCTCGGTAGTATATCTTCCAGGACGGAAATTAAAAATTTCAATGTCGTTCCCATAAAGGGGAAACAGTCTTTTGGAGACAGATATCTGATTATTAAGGTATCCAATGAACTCCGATAATTCCATCTCACCATGAGCATAACGCTGGAATTTCTGGAACGCAATAGACATATTCCATATAACCGGAATGCGATTTCCTTGATGGTCGCAGGTAAATTGAGGGAAAAAACGCCAGTTGGGATTCCAATCTTTATGAGATTGATATGAATTTTCCCATTCCATTATAATTGCTTTGTAACCTGCATCAAGGTAGTGTTTCACGAGTCCTGATGAATAAGCCTGTTCGTTGATAAACGCAACTTTTGGAACTAAACCAAGTATTTCATAATATGTCTTATTTCCAATTCGAAAATTCGCATTATTGACAATTGCAGGAACAATTGGAGCTATCATTTGTGAGTACCCGCTGCCAATAAATTCGCAGGGGCCATTTGTGGTTAAATCGCGGAGTTCCTTGATCCAAAGGTGATCAATATCATTTATTGATTCTAAAGTATATGCCGAAGATTCAATACCAAAAGGCAAATTATATTTTCGTACCAACCTTAATAAAGGCCAATAACATTTTTTTATGACATCTGGCCGTTGTTCCTCTTCAATGGAAGAATAGGCGAGATTAAGGTGGAAAATAGCGTATAAAAATAATTTAACATCCATAGTTATACCTATTCTTTTAAACTAAGAGATTATTTTGTTCTTTTTCTCTTTATTATTTATTTTTACCCGAATTATTGTTTTCAGAGTCTACTAACATCTTTATTGCAGAAATAAATTTTTTTGTACCATTAACCGCTAATTTTTGACGAGCATGATTTGATAGTGACATGGCCAATGAATTGGAATTCATTAGTTCATTAAGCTTTAAAATTGCATCATCTTCATCTTTTGCAATCATTGCAACGTTTTCATGTTTGATTTTTTTCAAGTAAGCATCGTCTCTTGATCCATAGGGCGAAAAAACAACTGTCGGAATGCCATAATATAACAGTTCAAAAAAGCTGACTCCAAAAACCGTTAGTGCATAATTAACCTCCGTCATTAACTTGTTTAAGTTTGGTGGAGCATTATGGATTATTATGTTTAAACGAGGGGATTCTGGCAAGTGGGGTAATTGAGCATAAGGGCCTATTACCCAGTGTATTTCACTGCCCTCTGGTAATGCCCTGTCAAGTTTCGCAGGAAGTGTGTTACCAATTCCGGCGACATCGCTACCACCAGTTAAAATGAGAACTTTATTCCCAGGATACCATGGAGATGGCTCAATATCAGACTTCAATAAAAAGCAATCCCACCCCATCATAATTGGTGTGGAAACAGGGATTTTATCACTTTTTTCGAATAATATCGACGGAATGAACAATAAATCGAGATAAGCTCCAAATTCAACAATACTATCAACTCCAATTATCTTTATTTTGCACATTTTAAGGTAAATTAATAATCTATCAAGAGAAGATGGAGTAAATTGTGGGCTTAAGTCGAAAATAATAATATTGGGTTGTTTAGCCTGTATTTTTTTAAAAATTGTTTCTATCAAATCTTTATCTAATGATAAAAAAGTATGCTCAAATAAATTAAGTTCTGGGTGATTAATTTCATCTCCGGAAACTATGATCTCAACGTTTACCTGGAGATAATCGCGAAGCTCTTTTGCTATGACCAGGGAGCGTGAAAGATGTCCGAAACCGATATTTCTGCCCGCATTACAAACAATTAATATGCGCATTTAATACCTCAAATTCATCCCAGGTTATGGGCAATAAATCCAATCTTAATCAGGAATAGGAACTATTAAGATCTTGGGAAGAAAATTGAATATTCTATTTCGATATTTCCACGTTTCTTCCAAAAGTGCTCAAGGGATGATCGGTCTTCTGAAACAAGTTTGCCAATCTCCCGAAAGTCCATGCGATCCATGTCCCTTTCTTAATTAAAGGTTAAGAGTGGACTTTACACAATTACCTGAATTACATACTCAAGAAGTTTTTTTTATTATTGAAAATAAATATAGTCACTGATTAATTTATACTATGAACGCAAGAAAAATCGTTATTTATACAGCATATCCTCATTTTCCACGTTTAGAGACGGAACTCGAAATAGCTGATAAATTCATCGAACAAGGAGATGAAGTTCTTTTGATATCTTGTATGGGAGGTTTAGCAACCTGCTTTAACAATCGAGATCATAATAAATTAAAATGTCTATGTTGTAATTCACGCCTCAAAGCTGGATATAAATGGATCGGGGAAGATAGGGTTAAATTGAAAAAATTATTCAATATTACTCGAAATCAACAAGCGAGGATAAATAAAATATTAAAAAAACCTCTCAATAACTGGGATGATTTGCGATCAATACAGGTAGATGGTGACGATGTGGGAGAAGCCGCATTCAGTGAAGTTGTTTCGAATCTAAGAGAGACAAATCCCAATTTAAATGATGAATATTCTACATTCGCTAAAAAATTACTTGAAAATTCATTAATTGTTCATTTTTCGATTCTGAATCATTTATTGGAAGAGAAACCGGATATATTTATACTTTTTAATGGAAGAATCGCTGCGTATAGACCCGCATTAAGAATTGGGGTCATGTTAGGTATTAATACGCTTGTATTTGAAGTCCATTCCAATTATAATAAATATAATTTAGTTGAAAATACGTATCCTCATGATCCAATAGCTTCAGGAAAGAGAATTAAGAAAATCTTTGATGAGGCAACACAATATACTGAAACTGAAAAATATGAAATTGCATCAGAATGGTATTTTAATCGTTTTAATGGAGTATTTGCTAACGAAGTAGTATACGTTGATAATCAAAGGAAAGAAGATAATCTAGAAATATTCAAGGATATTCCTGGTTTAAAGGTTGGCATTTTTATTTCAAGTGAAGATGAAATGTATTGCATCCCAGAATGGAAACTACCATTTTACAGGGATCAGAATGATGCAGTTGCCAAAATCTCTGATAGTCTCTCAAATGATAATATTATTTTCATTGTCAGGGCGCATCCTAATCTTTCAGGATTAGATAATACACAAATAAAAGAATTAAAGGAGATATGTTATTCAAGGAATAATATCCAATATATTCCCCCGGATTCACGGGTCAATTCATATGAATTAATTGATATTTGTGATATTATTTTAGTATTCGGAAGTAGGATAGGAATAGAATCTGTCTTTAAAGGAAAACCAACGATTCTTATGGGTAGGGGAGTTTATCGTGGATTTGGAGGTACAATTGAACCCGCTTCACATGAAGATTTAGTAAGAATTTTGAGAGAATCTGCTGATCAGGGCCATATTCCTGAGCATTACGTTCCGGATGAACAGGCTATGAGACATGCCGCTACAATTTATGCATTCGCATCGATAAAAGCTGGAATCGATATCGAATACCAAAAACTCACCAGTCACTCCAATGTATCCTGGATTGAAAAGAATGGGGTCAGGTCATATATTAAACCACATATTATCTTAAGGGGCGCCGAATTCCTCTACAGAATAATTTCTACTCCGATTAGACTCATCTCCCCTGAAAAAACGTACTAGTATTGAGTCTTTTATGGGATCTTAGAAAACCTTTTTTAAAAAAGATAGCCCTTACAGACCGCAAGATCTAAGGTACGGTTGTTTCCTTACCATTTTATGCAATCAACGAGTAACGAGATGAAATATTGTCAAAGATTCGATAAATGATTTTTGTTGAATTCACAAGTACTGGTAAAAATAGGGTGGAATTGTATCTTTTTCCTGAAAGTTCCGATGATTCAATTTAACCGGAAATCGCATGTTCCAAGTAAAGGAGATTTAAATGAAAAATCCTCTGCCACTTCTCAAGATTAATTCCTTTATGCTTTTTTATTAAGGAATTCAACATAGCCCATTTTATGAGACATTATTTATGTCTTCTTCTGAAAAATATATGATCGTTTAGAATGGATTCAACGAAAAGATTTGAAACCCCTATTCTTTTTATAACATTTCGAAGACCCGGAACAACCAAAAGAGTATTCGATGTCATCAGACATCTCAAGCCTGCCAAGTTATATGTTGCTCAAAATTATTGCGATGATAAAAAACCGGAAATTATTGAAAACTGGACATCTGTCCGTAATATCATAGAAAATGTTGAATGGGATTGTGAGGTAAAAAAGTTATATCGTACACAATATCTCGATGCGAAATCATCAATAAGTTCGGCGATATCCTGGTTTTTTAAGCATGAGCCAGAAGGTATTATCCTTGAGGATGATTGCCTTCCGGATATGACTTTTTTTCGTTTTTGCGCGGATTTATTAGAGAAATATAGGAATGATGACAGAATTGCTTCGATAAGCGGAAATAACTTCCAATTTGGTAGAGATAGAACAAACTCAAGTTATTATTTTTCTCGTTATCCACATATCTGGGGATGGGCGTCATGGCGACGGACATGGAACAATTATGATGTTGATATGAAATATTGGCCAGAAATACGCGATAGTGAATTGTTAAGTTATATTTTAAAGAATAAACGAAGTTTAGATTATTGGACAGAAATATTTAACCGGACTTATAATGGAGAAATTGACACTTGGGATTATCAATTGACTTTTACTTGTTGGATACAAAACCAACTTAATATTATCCCGAATAAGAATTTGGTATCAAATATTGGATTTGGGATGGGAGCAACGCATACAAAAGATATTTGTCAGTACGCTAACATGAAAACTGAAAAAATGCATTTCCCTCTCAATCATCCAGGATATTTCATACAAGATTTTATCTCAGATGATTTCACAGAGAGACATCATTTTTCCGGAGAATCGATTTATTCAAAGATGAAAAACAGGATAAGAGAATTAATTTCCTGATTAAGAATCCATGGCTTTATTAAATTTTGGTAATTGTGTAAGATCCACCACTAACCTTTCGTTAGGAAAGGCTCAATGGATCGTATGGATTTTCGGGAGATAGGGAGGCTGGTATCTGATGATCGGATAGCTCTCGAATATCTCTGGAAGAAGAGAGGGGCCACAATTTGTCCCACCTGTGGTTCCTCAGGGTTCTATTTCATTGGACGAAGCAGGGTACGATGCAAAGAGTGTCGACGTGATCTCTGGCCTCTGCAAGGAACGAGATTCTCATCTCTCCGTATCGCTCCTACCCAGTGGCTCTCCCTCATCAAGTTATTCGAGTTATCCGTATCGGCCAGAAAAGCCTCTCATGATGTGCATCTGAGTTATAAGACTGCATTGAGAGCATATGATATTCTGAGGAGAGTTCTCGTGGAGGATCTTGCTCGGACGGACACAATCCTGAAAGGAGAGCTGGAAGCGGATGAAGCATATTTTGGAGGGAAGAGGAAAGGGAAGAGAGGAAGAGGAGCTGGTGGAAAGACCATCGTTTTCGGAATCCTTGAACGAGGAGGAATGGTCTCAGTAAGCATCGTCCAGGATGTATCAGCGGAAAGTCTTATGACGGAAACGGTGAAGAGGGTGAGAAGAGGCTCTATTGTGTATACCGATAAATGGAGAGGATACGATTCTCTCATGTTCTGCGGCTATAAACATCTCAACATCGACCATCGTTACAAGTTCAAACAGGGAAAGGTGTATATCAACGGAATCGAGGGGTTCTGGTCGTTTGCTAAAGAGCGGCTGATCAAGCATCATGGGATCTCCCAACACAAGTTTCTCTATTACATCAAAGAGATGGAATGGCGATACAACAATAGAGGGAAAGATTTATTTGAGCACTTGGTAGATTTGATGCTTGACGAAATGGTGTTGGTGGTGGAAGTTACCTAATCACCAAATTTTTATATGAAGCTTTTTTGGTATTACAGTTAATAGTATTATTTAGAAGAATAGTAATAAAAAAGGGAACTTGAAACATGGCGTTAAAAGCTGTTATCCTTGCTGGAGGATTGGGAACCCGTTTAAGTGAGGAAACCGGAATAAGACCAAAACCAATGGTTGAAATCGGCGGTAAACCTATTCTCTGGCATATTATGAAAATTTACTCCCACTATAACATCAATGACTTTGTAATATGCCTTGGATATAAAGGGTATATGATTAAAGAATATTTCGCGAATTATTTTTTACATCAAAGCGATATTAAAATAGATTTAAAAAACAACAAAATTTTTTATTATAATAATTATTCTGAGCCATGGACAGTTACGCTAATTGATACAGGTGAGCTTACAATGACAGGATCTCGAATAAAAAAAATACAAAATTTTGTCGATGATCCTTTTCTTCTAACCTACGGTGATGCTGTTACTAACCTTAATATCAGTTCTGTTCTAAATTACCACGAAACCCATCCCGGATGCCTAACAATGACCGTAGTGCAACCAGATGTCCGCTTCGGTAATGTAGAATTGGGAGAAAATGATAAGATTACCAAATTCCATGAAAAAAACCATGGAGATAATGTTCAATGGGTTAATGGTGGATTTTTTGTATGCAATAAAAAAATATTTGATTATATTCCAAATGGTGACGATGTTGTTTTTGAAAAAGAACCTTTGGAAAATCTCGCGGAGGACGGCGAATTGTTTGCCTATCGTCACAGTGATTTCTGGAAGTGCATGGATACATTAAGAGATAAAGTACAATTAGAAGAACTTTGGAAATATAACCCAAAATGGGTCGTGTGGGATAATGCAAACAGATAAAAAAACCATTGATCTAAAACCGACTGAACTAACAGGAATTATCGGTCGAGAATCTATGGATCGATTGGCAATAGTTATAGGGCGGGAAAAATGGGATGAATACAGGGATTTATATGATAAGGCAAGCCGCCTTGAACTAGTTACAGATTATCCTCTTCAGCTTGATTTTGAATTAAATGCATCTTGTAATTTAAAGTGTCCAATGTGTCCTCTGTCTTCGGAATCCAATTTTGGAAAGGGAAGAGAGACCTGGTTTAAATTTGAAGATTATAAAAAAATACTGGATCAAGGTGTTCAACACGGTTTGAAAGCTATCAAGTTGAATTACCTAAATGAACCATTAATCCGGGATGATTTTGTTAAGTTTGTAGCTTACGCTAAGAAGGTTGGTATTGTTGATATTTATTTCAGTACAAACGGGACACTCCTGACAGATTCATTGATAATTCAATTAATTGAGGCTGGATTAATGAGGATCCAGGTTTCTATTGATGCATGCACACGTGAGACATATGAAAAAGTGAGGCCTGGAGGAAATTTTGATAAGGTTATAAGAAATGTCAAAAAAATCATCGAAATAAGAGATGAACTTCAATCGATAACACCACTTGTTCGGGTGAATTTTGTTCGAACAGAATTAAATGAACACGAATTAAAGCCTTTTATTGATTATTGGTTTAACCGGGTTGATATGATTGGAATTCAGGAAATGGTTAAACCTCCTGATAAGAATATCAATTTAGGAAGCAAGACAACTGCAAATAAAAGACAAACTGGATTTCGTTGTTCATTTCCCTATAAACAGTTAGTTATAAACAATGAAGGGGATATTTTACCATGTTGTACCTTTTATGGTGAGCGATTAAAATTGGGTAATATTGGGAAAGATAACATCATCGATGTATGGAATTCCGAAAAAATGAGTGAATTAAGAAAATTGCACAAAGAAGGTAAATATTATCAAAATAAGATATGTCAAATGTGTATTGATGATGCAATAACTGACGTTTAGATTAGCGGTATGGTTACATTAAAAGAATCCCGAATTAGCCGTTATTTCCGATGATAATTATCTCATCATAATATAGTAATAAATAAATTGTCCAAGATTTTGTTTAATAGTGAAATTATCAAATGAAGATACTCATTGTAAATACATTCGACATTGCAGGAGGAGCAGCCCGTGCAGCATATAGGCTGCATCAAGCATTACTTAACTCTGGTGTTGATAGCCAGATGCTGGTAATGTCAAAAATAAGCGATGATGATACAGTAATTGAATCAGGTATCAAAATAAAAAAAATTCAAAAAGTTATGAGCATAATCCGTCACAGATTGGACGCATTGCCACTTAAATATTACAAAAATAAAACAGAGACGCTGTTTTCCCCTGCATGGATTCCATTCAGTGCTATCACCGATGCTATCGAAGCCATCGATCCCGATGTGGTTCATCTGCACTGGATATGTGGTGGAATGATCCGCATCGAAGATTTAAGTAAAATTAAAAAACCAATTATCTGGAGTTTGCATGATATGTGGGCATTCACAGGCGGTTGTCACTATGATGGAGGATGTGGTAAATATAAAACCGGCTGCGGTTTCTGCCCTGTGCTTCATTCAAAAAAAATTAATGATCTGAGTAAGGTCGTGTTCCTGCGCAAAGAAAAAACTTATGCGAAAATGGAAAATTTTACCGTCGTCGGTCTGAGTCGCTGGCTTGCTGACTGTGCCGATAATAGTGCTCTTTTTGCTCGTGAAAGAGTGGTGAACCTCCCCAACCCAATTGATGTTACAAGGTATAAACCTATTAATAAATCTCAAGCACGAATTGAATTAAACCTACCAATTGATAAAAAGTTGATCCTTTTTGGGGCCGAGTCTGCTACGAGTGACCCACGCAAAGGTTATATGGTATTGGTTAAAGCGCTAGATATTATTCCAAAAAAAAGTGATAAAGAATTAATTGTTTTTGGCAGTTCACAACCGGATAATTCGTTGCAGTGCGGTTTTACATCTCATTATCTTGGTCAAATAGAAGATAAATTACTCCCTCTCCTTTACTCCGCCTCTGATGTGATGGTTGTACCATCTGTGCAGGAAAATTTATCCAATACTATTATGGAATCGCTTGCATGTGGAACTCCTGTTGTGGGTTTTGATATCGGTGGCAACAGGGATCTCATTGATCATAAGTGCAATGGATACCTTGCGGAGCCATTCAGTCCTTCCGATTTGTCTAATGGGATTCTTTTTATTCTTAACTCACCCGAATATACAAAAATTTCTGATAATGCGAGAGAAAAGGTTATCAGATGCTTTGATAGCAAAACTGTGGCCGGAGATTACATTGATCTCTATAAGAGTGTTTTATAACATTTTTTACAATGTGAATGCTTAATTCGGCCAGAATCCTTGTTCCTTATTAATTAACCGGGCTTTTTTGAGACTTTTAAAAAGAAGAGACTTAAAGATCCAAAAGCTAGGAATCTTTTGTATAATATCATTGAATCCAATCCAGGCTACAATAATACCCTCATAATCATCCTGAGTCCTTTACAAAAATAGTCCTCGAATCATATGTCTGCGGCACCTCTATTATGGTTGGCAATAATGCCATTTTCCCGGAACCAATCATTTGGGGAAAACAGGGTTCTATTTATTGGGTTACTCCAAGTGATTGCACAGCAAATCGATTGGTTACTTTCAGAGGAGGGACTTACAAACCATATGGCGAATGGAAAATTAAACGATTTGAGATGAAGATTTAGGCTGTAAAAATGGTTAACTGCATTCTAGTGTAAATTTATTTTTCATTTTTCATCTTACTTTTTTACATCGTTCTGCACCATTTCTTGTACAATTTCATCGAAAGTCTTCGTGGTCTGCCATTTCAGTTCTCGTTTTAATTTCGAAGAATCCCCAATTAAGGGTATTTCCTCTGAGGGCCTGTAAAATTTCTTGCTAATTTCGATATATTCTTGATAATCCAGTCTTAGAGAGCCGAAAGCAATTTTTAAAAAATCTCTTACGGTATGCGGAATACCAGTCGCAATAATATAGTCATTTGGTCCGTTGGGATTGTTCAGCATCAGCCACATTGCCCGGACATAATCGGGTGCATATCCCCAATCCCGGATTGCATCTATATTACCCAATTCGATTATTTGCTGCTTCCCATGATATATATTTGCTAACCCGGACGTAATTTTTCTGGTTACGAACTGGTACCCTCTTCTTGGCGATTCGTGGTTGTAGGCGATTCCAGTACAGGCATATAAATTATACTTTTCACGATAATTCTTCACTACATAATAGCTTGCCAATTTTGATATCCCATATAAAGATCGTGGGTTGAATTTCGAATTCTCATTTTGAGGATATTCCTCGGGTTCGCCAATCATTTCACTTGACCCGGCGAAATAGAATTTGCAATCCGGATTTAATTGATTGATACTGGCAAGGAGAAATAAGGTTGGATTAAAATTTGTTGACATCAAGGAGAATGAATCGCCAAACGAATAATCAACAAAACTCTGAGCTGCCAGGTGATAAACTTCATCAGGACATACATATTCTATCAGCTTATAAATTGCTAATTGGTTTTCGATGTCACAGCTGTGAATTTTTATTTTATCAATTATATGCCCAATATTTTTTAATTTGGTTGAATTTTCTATTGACGGCCGGCGAATCACGCCATGGACTTCATAATTCATAGAAAGAAGAAATTCCGCAAGAAATGATCCATCCTGCCCATTTATACCAGTGATTAATGCTCTTTTCATGTATTATTTAAAGATATTTCTTTTCAATATATGTAGTTTTTACCTTGGAAGTTACATCTTTGTCTTCCTAGATTTTACTGAATATTTATAAAGGAATTTGAAAGAAATATTGTTGAAATATCAAATCTATCTACAGAAATGAACCTACTTTAATTTACGCATCCAAATAGAAAATATACCATATTAAAAAAATGTTCAATGAATCTAAGCTATATATACAAAATACACAAAATTTGTTTGGTTCTGTATATGAAGGAGTAAGAATGGATAAAAATCAAAAAATGAAGATTTCAATCGTCACAGTAACCAAGAACTGTGGTGATTCGATTGAAAAAACGATAAAAAGTGTTATCAATCAGACATATCCCGAAATTGAATATTTAATAATTGATGGCGGATCGACTGATAATACAAAGGAAATAATTGAAAAATATCACTCTAACATTGATTTTTTTATTTCAGAGAATGATTATGGCACATATGATGCAATGAACAAGGGATTAAAATTTGCAACCGGTGAATTGGTTCATTTCCTAAACGGTGGAGATTTATTTTATAATAACAACGTTATCGAGGAAATTATTGAAATAATGAATAAATCCCATCAGGTTGATATCATTTATGGGGATTGCATCCTTTATGATCAAAATGAGAACGAGTTTTGTTCGGGCTATCGTTCAGACATAGTTCAGATAATCTCACGTGGCATTTGCCATCAGACAATATTTTCGAAAATGAAAGTATTTGAAAAATGTGGACAATTTGATATAAATTATCGGATTTTTGCGGACTTAGACTGGTTATTAAGATCCCTGATTTGTTGCCATTGTTCCATCGAGTATATTCCTAAACCTATTGTATATTATTTAAGAGGCGGCTTGAGCGATACCCAAATAGGACAATATCAATCCGAAAGAATTAACATTATCTTGAAATATGCAACCTTCAGTCAATTGATCCGATTTGCATTAAGTGACCCGAAAGAATTCGGCGCGTTGATGAAGATAAGGTTAATTAGATAATATATTACTTCACAATATTTGAATTACATGAAATATTAAGCCAATTACATTATCAGATTTATATAGAAGAGATTTAATTATAAAAAAAATCTTTTATTGTATCATTGATATTCTTCCCCTGTAAAAATATATAATAATACACTTTAAAACCACAAAACGATAATAGATACATAAAATAATTCTTCAACGAAAATTTTTGTCTAAGGGATTTTAGAAGATACTTACGTGCTTTATTCATTTCATTTTTAAGTGCGAATAACGTGCCAATTTCGAAATTTAATAGTGATTTTTCCTCGTTCGAAAAATCCAGCGTGTGTTTTTCCAGAATTTTTTGATATGAAGATATAGATACATCCACATTTCTCGATGCTTTTTTGGTAATACTGTCATCTTCCAAGCTTGATTTGACAAGAATCTCATCACAAAACGCAAAGTTACATTCTCGGGCCAATCGCAAAAAATAGTCCCAATCTTCTCCAATACGTAAATCTTCATCAAACAGACCTACTTTACGAATGCAATCAGACCGAATGATTACCGTTGGCGTGGCAACAAAGCTGCATTTTGCAAGTTCATGAAAAATGTTCCCATGTAACTGCTTAATGGAGGGAAATGGCATTAATATTTTATTTTGATTGAAATTCCTTTGCATCCGACAATATACAACCCCAATTCCCTCTTGGTATAAATCCATCTCTTTTTCTAGTTTATATGGAAACCAAATATCATCAGTATCGTTAAAAGCGATAAAATCGCCTTTTGCATTTTTTATACCAATATTTCGTGCTCTAGCGGGGCCTTTATTCTCTGCATTCTTAATATATCGGATATATTTATTTGGAAAAGAAGCAACAACAGCCTCGGTGTTATCAATACTGGCATCATCAACAATGATTATTTCAAGATTTTTATAAGATTGATTAATTACTGATTGGATACATTTAGGAAGCAGGTGTGCCCTATTATATGTTGGAATAATTACCGAGACAAGTGGCTGTGTCATTACGCATCATGAATCGTAGTCTTAAATAATTCACAATATTTTATTTATTACAGGGCATTGATACTATCGCTTAAATGTCAATTGGACTGAGGAAATGAAAAATTATTTATTATTGATGTTTTTGATTATTTTAAAAACATTTTAAAATCGAATAGAATCGTGGATAGGTATGAAAATTGGCTATAATACATGGTGGATCGACGAAAATCGGGCGGGAATTAGCAATTATTCCTATCATCTAATAAAGAATCTTATTAAAATCGGTAAAAGTGATAGTTTATTCCTGTATCATAATAAAAAAGGCCAGGATGAAATTTATAGACTGGCGAACGAACTGATAAACCCGATATCCTGTCCCAAACCGTTTAACAGCATTGGCCTTCCAATTACATTAAAGAGAGAGAGAATTGACATTTTTCACAGTCTTGCTCCATTTTATTCAGATCTCTTACCCTTGTGGCTGAATTTAGCTTTAAAAAATGTTGTGACGATACATGACATAACGACAATCCTTTACCCGGAGACGTTCAATAAAAAAGATGTTTTATTGTGGGATTTTACAATAAAGGCAGTACTAAAGAAGTGTGATGTCTTTATTGCAGATTCATATAATACAAAACAGGATTGCATCAAACATCTGCACATTCAGGAAGATAATATACAGGTAATTCCTCTTGCTGTAGATAAAATATTCAAGCCCATCATCGTTTCGGAAGAATTGAAGAGAGAGATTGCTGCAAAATACGGAATCGAATATCCGTACATTCTCTATGTTGGAACTCTGGAAGGAAGGAAGAATATTACCACCCTTATCAATGCATATGCAAAGTTGCGAAAAGCAGGAATAAATCATAAGTTGGTCATCGCAGGCAGAAAAGGATGGAAATATGCCGATATTTTTACAGCAATCGAACGAAATAACCTGCAAAACGACATTATTTTCACTGGATTTGTAGAGCGTGAAGAGTTGCCATTACTTTATAATCTTGCAGATGTCTTTGCCTATCCTTCGTTATATGAAGGATTCGGCATTCCGCCACTCGAAGCGATGGCGTGTGGAACACCGGTTGTTGTTTCAAATAGTTCCTCATTACCTGAAGTCGTTGGTGATGCAGGAATACTGATTGATCCATATAATGTCGATGAATTGTCGTCTGCTTTACTATCGATTATTTCAGACAAAACTCTACAAAATGAACTAAAAATAAAAGGAATGAATAAAGCAAGGGAATTTAGTTGGGAAAAGACCGCAAAAGAGACCTGGAGTGTTTACGAACAATTAATGCTGGATTAGCTAATGGGAATCCATTATATGGAATACTAAGTCAGTCCATCTTTTTTGAAAGTGAGGAATACTGAATAGATCCTGAGTTGCAAATTCATAGCCTTTTTTTCCTATTATTTCATTCTCCAGCGCATGCTCCACTTGCTCGACGAGCTTGTTGAACTCCTTGCAGATAATCTGGCCTCCGTGATCGAGCAGCTCACCCATTCCCCCAAGCCCGGATCCTACAACTGGAGTTCTGCAAAGCATTGCTTCATGGGCAGTCCTACACCACCCCTCCTTGAAAAGTGACATGGTGACGACGACTGCCGATGCATGAAGTAGTGTTATATACTCATGAAAATCCAATTCAAGGTGCTTTGCCGGCAGATCGACATCTTTCTTTCCGCTTGTTACCAGATGTGCATCCATATCTTTCAATGCCCTGTATGCTTCAACAACACCTTTCGCTTTCTGGCAATTTCCAAGATAAATAATAGGTTTCGAATTTAATTCATATTTATCTTTGAATTTTTCAATTTCCTCTTCTGTGCGAATATATTGCCAGAAATCAAAAGGACTATATATCACTTCAACATGTTCAACTCCGTGACGTTCAAAGTGTTCTTTCCAGCATTGAGCGCCCGTGACCATCGCATCAATATATTTTAAATTTCTATAAAAAACCGCTTCAAGTAACTTATTTAGCCGGGGATAGCTTAGTACACTACTATCAATATGGTGAATAAGGGCAATATTTTTCCCTTTCGTATTATCGATTCTCAGGGAGAGCATCGAATAAAAATCGCGTACCCAGAGATCCCTTTTTCCTTCCATTAGGGCGAGCGTAATCATATTGGAAAGACCATTAAGGACACTTTTCCTGATATTTTGAACTGTTGGAATTGTATCAACACTATATGATTCCTCAAGACATTTTACAACAAGGCGGTTATAGATATCACCCCCATAGATTATATCGTCCTTTTGAGAGCGATTAACCCCATAAAAGCCTATTGTATTCATTCGAATAAGCCTATATATAAATCTTATAACTTAAAAAACGCGTCTAGCTACAAGTTATCACCAAACCCTTATCCCCCACCTCACCCACCAAATACCTAATGACTCACCGTACCGGTTGCATGATCTGCGGGGGTGAACTGCAGTACCTCGACGAACCGGAAGAGATACGGTGTATGTACTGCGGTAAACTGTTCTCCACAACCACACGCTGTGAGCGGGGACATTATGTCTGCGATCGTTGCCACAGGCTGGGTGGCGAGGATATAATCGAGCTGTACTGTATACGGAGCACAGAGACCGATCCCTTCACCATGGCCATTAACCTCATGAAAAATCCTGCCGTAAAAATGCACGGGCCAGAACATCATTTCCTGGTCCCTGCTGTGCTCCTTTCGGCATATTACAATAAAACAGGCGATTCCGGGCAGAAGGAGAAGGCTATCAAGACCGCCAGGAAACGGGCCGAGCATATTATAGGTGGGTTCTGCGGCCTTTTCGGGGACTGCGGCGCGGCGGTGGGAACAGGCATCTTTGTAAGCATCATCACGGGTGCGACTCCCCTTTCCCAGGAGGAATGGAGGCTTTCCAACCTTATGACGGCAAAGAGCCTGAATGAGATCGCGCTTCACGGCGGCCCGCGCTGCTGCAAGAGGAATACATTTCTTGCCCTCCAATGCGGAGTAGCCTTCCTGCGATCCGAGTTTGGGGTTGACCTTCCCGGCGGCGAGAACCTCCGCTGCACGTTCTCCGACCAGAACAGGGAATGCCTCAGAGAAAAATGCCCGTTTTATGCAGGGAACTCGGAATAATTGGAGCGAAATGGATCTCGGCGAGAGGATCTCTACTTCATTTTTCAGATCAGAACCGGGAATGCCTGATATACCCGTTTTATGCAGGAAATTCGGAGCAATTCAGATATTGTAAAAAAGGCCTTCGCTATCATGCATGGGTAAGATTAATGAATCAGATACCGGTTGTGGGAGATTCGCCACATGCGATGCATGCCGCCGCCGCCGAAGGACGCCCCGGCGGCGGTTGAAGTGACTGGATTGAGATCTCAATTAACACTTCGTTTCTGTCTCCCCACATAAAACAGCAAGGAGGCAAAAAAACAGTAGAGTGTCGCACAAATTGTTCCGAAAAAGAGAGCAAGCGAAATAGAAAGTAACAGGCTGCAGCTATCGACCGTATTAATCAGGTATACCAATCACTCATCCAGGCACTCGTGCCGCTCAAGTACCTTCCGGATGATAAGGCTTGAACTGCAGTAGGTGTCTTCGGAGTAATTGTCAATCCGGACGAGTTCGATATCGAGCCCTCTCTTCTCCAGTTCGTCACGGATCTTCTCCTCATTGAAGTGCTGGTTGAACCCGAAGGTGATTATGTCCGGCCTGATCTCCTCTATTGGACGGAACATGTCATGCAGATCCCCAAGCACCGCATGATCCACAACCTCGAGAGACGCAACCATGTGAACCCTCTGCTCTTCCGGGATGATGGGTTTTGGCTTGTGCGTGACATTTGCATCCCTGGCGACTATCACGTACAGCTCGTCCCCGAGCTTCCGCGACTGGTCGAGATAATAGACATGGCCCGGGTGGAGGATATCAAACGTGCCGGTTGCGACAACCTTCCTCACCCGATCACCTCCATCTCCGCCGGGCTCCCGTTTGCCCGGAAGCACCGCCAGTTCTCTTCGGTGTAGGGGTAGCCGATGATGAGATGGTACCTTCCCACCCTTGGAAAAAAACTCAAATCTGCATCCGAGGGGACCAGCGCACCATTTGGATGGCTGTGGGCGCTTCCGGCTACATGTGTGTCGAGAGGCATCATGTCAAGAAAGAGGCTCGCGCTGCTCTCGCTGCTTACCGTTCCCGGGAGCAGGTTGAACTCGTCGATGACCCCGTCCTTTTCCCGAAGGATTCCTGCGAATTCAAAAGGATGGCGATCACTCCCAATCTTTAAGAGAAGTTCGAGCAGGTCCCTGCTGATTCCACGGATCTTCATATAGACCTGTATATATTGGGGTTCGAGAAGATTAATGATAAGGGTGTTGCATTATAAGGAAAAGCAGATACACGAAGATTCCCCTTCGTTCTACATTATTTATAGGATATTCGGCCTTGTAGAAATCCTCTAAAAAAATAGCGACCGAAAGATCGATCGTACAGGAACTCCAATTTTATTTAACCACAAATAAAGGCGGAGTTCCCTAAATAATGTCTGATAACAGGTACATCAATCTTGTGAAAACATCTCTTGAGGTGATCAAAAGTTCTCATGTACCTCTACGCTCTTCAAAATTCTCTAAGAAAACATATTCTCAACATCAGCTCTTCACCCTAATTATTTTAAAAGAAGAAATCAGAATGGATTATCGTGATTTTAGTGAATTACTTCCAAATCTAATCACTATTATCGATATTCTTCAACTAAAACAAATACCTCATTTCACAACACTTCAAAAATTTCTATCAAGAATACCCGCACTCACATTTCGGATAATCCTGAAAATTGTGATCAGACGATTACATCAGAAAGGTGAAAAAATCAAAATTACTTCGATAGATTCTACAGGGTTTACCAGTTCATATGCAAGTCATTACTACTCAAAAAGAATCAATAAAACTCGTAAAAGTTTTATCAAGGCATCGATTGCTGTTGATTCTGATAATCTTATAATCCTGGGATGGAAGTTTTCAAAGATACCTATACATGATTCTCAACATGCAAAAACACTGATCAATCAGGTCGTAAGAATAACAAAATCTGACTGCTTTACAATGGATAAAGGATATGATTCTGAAAATATTCATAAATACATCAGAGAGATTATCAAAGCTGATTCAGTAATTCCTTTCAGGAAATGGAATGGAAATATCTACTCAGGTGAATACAGGATGGAGATGATTGAGAATTTCAATCAGGAAATATACGGGCAGAGAAATATGGTAGAGACTGTCTTTTCTGTGATTAAGAGGAGATATGGCGAGAATGTCAGGTCAAGGAAATATTTCAACCAGCTAAAAGAGATCAAAATCAGAATGGTTCTTTATAATATGACTCTTTAAAAATTGATAGGTTTTATACAGAGCCGGATATTCAAAATTATGCAGACTCCTCGAGACCTGTCATTTGATTCAACGCTCTTAATTTGCAACGGTGTGATAAAGTGCTTCCGTGGGGATTTCAATTCAACAAATTACAAATCTTTAGCTCACCGCTTTTTAGACCAGTTCACCCGGCTCCTGGGAATTATTGACTAATACAACCATATTCTGCCTGGTCCACATCTGTGATGTTACATTCTGGGCAATAATACATAGCGGCAACGAAACGCATGCCCTGTATAAACCACAACGCGATGTAAATGATCACTGAATAGAACTGCGTCAATAAATATATCTGAACGCGATCACTGATTTGATGCAGTCCTACCAGTTTTGTAACACAAGGACCCCTAATAGAAGAAAAGCAGTCTCAGTTCAACTCATCAACGCGTTCATCAACAAGGCTTGGTTGATCACAACGCTCTGGGATTTTAGAATATCTTGCGGCCATGTGAATATGAGCGGACGGACTAAGTGACTTTATACGTTACCCTCATTTTCGTTAATTCGTTTATACTTAACAACTCTTGCAGGGTTACCAACTACCACACTATTGGCCGGAACATCATCAAGCACCACTGATCCTGCACCAATAACAGCATTATTTCCAATTTTTATATCTCCAAGGATAATTGCTCCTGCTCCAATTGAAACATTATTGCCGATAACCGCTCCTTTTGTCTCTCCGTGACGGTTTCCAATTGTTACATTCTGGCGAATATTACATCTTTCACCCAATTTTGTCACCGATCCAATAGTAATACCATATGGGTGACCAAATATTGTAGAGGCAGGTATTTTTTCTGGGGTGATATCACAGATTATTAATCGTAATGGAAATCCTTTTTTTATAATCAAAAACAGTTTACCTGAATAATCCAGAAAAGTATCCCACCTATGAAATATCCATCTTAAAACTACCATAAACAAGGTAAGAACCCAAAAAATTTTTTTCATATCCAAATAATCCCCTTTTAGCAACCCTTTTGAAAGATGATGTTCATTCATTCATCCTTAACGTCAACCAATGTGAATATTCATCCGATTGGGATTTAATTCTGATAATTTTTAATATAAATAATATAGCTTTTTTGAACCCCCAGCCGTTTGCGGGGAAAAACCAAAGGTTTTGATCCTCAGTCCGCTTTTAGCTAAATATCAGCGATATTTAATAATCAGGCGCCAAGCCCAAAAAAATAAATCGTTGGTTCGATTCCGTTTGACCTAGGATATATAGTGGAATCTTCGGTGATGTTCCAGTAAACAGAAAAAACGTCGCACCTGATTTGATGCTTTTTGGACACCTGCAGATTTAGTTTCTCGCTTACTTTATGGAATATTATATGGATTCTTGATATCTGGAATATCCATAACTAATCACACGATCCAATATAATCAGAATGTACCGTCCTGTTCGAAGCTCCGGTCGAACCGGATGGCAAGCTCGGCCTTGTAAAGCTCTTTTCCCAGGTATGCGGCATGATCCATCAGGGATACCCGGCCATCCTTCAGGATGGTAAAAAAGAGGTCTTCCCACCGGCATCCCCGGTAGGCCTCACCTTCGATGACCGCCACGATATATCCCCCCTCGGTCCCGATCCGGAAATTGCCGCACGGGTCGTATATGATCTCTTTGGGCATCGTATCTGCCTCCACAACATGCTCATAAACGAGAGGAGGCTCCCGCCTCTTCCGCTTCTCCTTCAGAACCAGAAGATCGAT
>Ga0272442_10001106_pt1 | contig 41556 bp, 31 predicted proteins | sample SSMForm2O_FD_200262 | JGI IMG/M metagenome (GOLD analysis project Ga0272442, IMG submission 200262) | Marine sediment archaeal communities from Little Sippewissett salt marsh, Falmouth, MA, United States - SSM-Form-2O | ecosystem: Environmental > Aquatic > Marine > Wetlands > Sediment ...
TCAGACTCATTTAGACGGGGGTGCAGAAGGGCCACATCAGGGGGCAGCGCAGGCCTTCGCAGCAGTTGTTGCTCATGGGGTCGCAGGTTTCCCCCTCCTCGTGGCAGCCGGTCTCGCACTGGCAGTTGGCGTTGCAGAACTCGCCCGGGCCGCAGGGGGGCTCGCAGCAGGAGAGATACTCGCACTGGGAAATCTGCGTGTTGCATTCGGAGTCCACCGGGCAGTCGGCGTTGGTGGTGCAGTCCAGGTTGCGCTCGCAGTGGGAGAAGGTGTTGCAGGTGTACCCCTGGCAGCACTCGTTGCCGTTGGGGCAGTCGTAGGCCGGCTCGCAGTCGCCGCTGCCGTAGTCGCAGTAATAGCACGGGTCGATCAAGTGGCAGGTGGCGTCGGGGTCCGGGTACTTGTAGCAGGCCATCTTGCGGCAGGTGAAGTTGGCGGGATCGCACTCGAAGTATTCGTCGCAGTTGGCGTCGGAGGTGCATTCCACGCAGGTGTACTGCGGCGGGTTGGAGGGAGCGCCCGCGGTCTTGCAGGCCGGTTTCTCGGCCGTGGTGCAGTGGCTGTCGTTCAGGCATTCCTCGCACTCCCGGGTGGTGGAGTCGCAGTGGACCTGGCCCGGCTGCGGCGGTTTTGCCGCGCACTCTTCGTCGCTGTTGCATCCGCTCTGGCAGGAGAAGTCACGGCACCACTGGTAGGCGTTGCAGTCGGTGTGCTCAATGCACTCGACGCAGTTGCCGCTGGCAACGTGGCACTTGGGGCGGCCGGGCTCGCTGACACAGTCGTTGTCGCTGGTGCACACCACGTCGGTGCAGGCGTGCGAGCTGAGGTTGCAGTGTTCGCCGGCGTCGCAGTCATTGTCGTCCAGGCACTCCACGCAGGAGAAGTTGCCTGTGTAGCAGCGGTCATCGCCGGTGCAGTGCTGGTCCAGATAGCAGGATACGCAGCTGTGCAGGTTCGGCTCGCAGACGTAGGCGCCGGCGCAGTGGGCGTCGGTTATGCAGGTGTAGCACTTGTGATCGGTCAGGTCGCAGTGCTTGCCCGAGTCGCAGTCGGCGTCGGACTCGCAGCCGTCCTCCAGTACGCATTTGTAGTCCTGGCAGATTTCCCCTGCGGCGCAGTGGCTGTTCTGGGTGCAGACCTCGCATTTGCCCGCGGTGCTGCAGTGCGGTGTCCCCGCCGAACAATGCGCGTCCTCGCGGCACTCGGCGCAGATCCCCACCCCGGTTATGCAGTAGGGCGTGGGCGCCGCGCAGTCGGCGTCGCTGGTGCAGGGGGTTTCGGGTACGCACACTTCCTTGATCACGTTGCAGATGTACTGGTCCGGGCAGTCGTCGTCGCTGGTGCAGATGTCGCCCAGCGCGCAGAAGCCGTTGATGCACAGGTAGTGCGAGGGGCAGTCGGCTATGGTTGTGCAGGCGACGGGGCCGTCGTCGCCGCCGCCATCGCCGTCACCGTCGCCGCCGTCGGTCTGGCCGCCGTTGCCGTTGCAGCCGAGCAGGGGCAGGGACAGGGCCAATATCAGGCCCAGGATCGTCGTGGCCCGATTGATATGCTTCATCGTCAACCTCCAGGAATCGATGACAGACGGCACCTCATGGGGGCATGCACAACCCCTTCAGGCCCAGGTGCCGGTACTGGCAGTCCTGGCCTCCGGGGCAGTTGGGTAACAGCAGCGAGCACTCGTAGCGGCAGGTGAAGGTGGGGTTGAAGTTCGGGTCGGAGATGGCGCAGCCGATGCAGAACAGGGAGCTGTCGCACAACAGCCCGGCGGCCGCGTTGCACTGCGCGTCCCCGAAGCACATGTCGCCTTCCTGCCCGGTGCCGGTCGACTCGCACTGCCCGGTGGTCTGGTTGCAGGTCCAGCCGGCGGGGCAGTCGGCGTCGGTGGTGCATGTCACCGTGTCCTGCTCGCACTCACCGGTAGACGGGTTGCAGGTGGTGCCGGCCGGGCAGCCGGCGGCGGTGCACCAGCAACGTCCGTCGGCCTTGCACTCGAAGCCCGCCGGGCAGTCGGCGTCGCTCTGGCACAGGTCCACGCACTGGCAGGTGAGGGTGTCGCAGTACTGGGTCGCCGGGTCGCAGGCGCCGCCGCAGCAGTCGGTCTGGCCGCACTGGTGGGTGGTGTAGTTGCAGGTCTCGGGCGAGACGCAGTCGGAGTTCTCGTCGCAGCCGGGCTTGCACTGGCCGTCGTTGACGTCGCACCACTGGCCCTGCGGGCAGGACTCGACGGTGCAGTCGGGGCTGATGCAGTGGTTGTCCACGCACACCTGCCCGGGCAGGGGGCAGTCGATGTCGTTGATGCATTCCTGGACGCACTGGCCGTCGACGCAGCGGGGGTACTCGGGATCGATGGCCACGCACTCGTCGTCCGACTGGCATCCGACGTTCTCGGGCACGCAGGTGCCGAAGTTGCAGCGGTAGCCGCTGCAGCAGTCGTCGTTTCCCTGGCATACCGGGGGCGGGGTGGTGCACTCGCCGTCCACGCATACGCAGGCCGGCGGAGCGCAGTCGTCGCGGGTGGTGCAGGATTCGTTGACGCACTTGTTGCCCTTGCACACCTGCCCCTCGGGGCAGTCCTCGTCGATGGTGCAGGTCAACTGGTCGCCGCCGGTCGGCTGGCAGGTGCCGCTGATGCAGCTCTCGCCGGTATAGCAGTCGCAATCGTCCCGGCAGTTCAGCGGCGGCACGCCGGTTTCGCACTGGTTGGTGGCCGGGTTGCAGACCTCGTTGTTGTCCTTGTCGCAATCGTAGTTGCAGTTGCACGAGGTGGTCGACACGCACACCCCCCCGCGACATTCCATGCCCGCGCCGCAATCTTCGTTGGTCTGACACAAGATGGTCTTGTCGCCGCCGTTATCCCCGTCGGCGTCGGGATAAAAACCGGTGTCGCCGGGTGTGTTTTCGCCCGAGCAACCCAGCGCGGCGAGCGACACGATGGCAGCCAGAACCACGAGAATCTCTAAAACCGATCGCTTCATCATACGACTCCTTCTCATCTATGGGTCCAAGGGGAGATCACTCTCCCCCCGTTCATATTATGTACCGGCATTTATCGATGTTAGGGGTCCTATACCGGATACGTCAAGTCCGCAGATGAAAAAAGTCGTTCTATTGCGCATGTTTCCATACAATGTGGGAATCAATACTACCAATGAACGGTGCGGGCCACGGTCACGGCCACCACCCGCCTGGCTCCCGATTCCAGAAGCGCATCCGCGCAGGCTCCCAATGTTGAGCCGGTGGTCACCACGTCGTCGACCAAGCATATCTGCTTGCCGCCGAATGGATTCCGGCCGGTCACAGAAAAGGCTCCCTTGAGGTTTTCGCGCCGCTCTTGCTTCGATTTCATCTGGAACTGGGAGGGGGTCGGGCGGACTCTCTTGAGATGGTATGGGGCCATGGGGATGTTCAAAAGCCGCGAAAGCCGGCGGGCGATCAACTGCGACTGGTTGAACCCCCGGTGGGCCTGCCGGCTCTTGTGCAGGGGGACTGGAACCAGAAGATCCTGATCGCGCAGATTCAGATCGGGCAGCTGGGCAGCGGCGATCCGGTCGGCAAAAACGGCGGCCAGCCGGGTCTGACCACTGACCTTCAGGCGCAGCACGGCTTCCTGCAGGGTGCCGCCGAAAGCGTAGATCGATCGCACTTTTTCCAGCCGGTCCTGGTTTTCGCGGCAGTCGAGGCAGAGACCGGAGCCGGGATAGGGCTGGCCACAGCGCGGGCAGCCGGGAGCGGGCAGGGACTCGAATCCGCCGAGGCATCCGGTGCACACCGCCGCGGCGTGGTGGTCCAGCAGGGCGCCGCAGACCGCGCAAGTGGGTGGGAGCAGCAGGTCGCCCAGGGATGCCAGACCGTGGATCAGCCGGCGCAGCGGATTCATCCCACGTCTTCGATCGGCAGACTCTCGGCGTCGATCCACAACCCGTCCAGATCGTAGTAGTCGCGGGTGTTCTCCTGGAAGATGTGGACGATCACATCGCCGTAGTCCAGCAGGATCCACTGGCCGCTGTCGTAGCCTTCGACTCCGAGAGGCCTGACCGATTTTAATTTCGTTTGTTCGGTCAGGTGGTCGGCCAGCGCGCGGGCGTGCCGGTCGGAGGTTGCGGTTACGATCAGGAGATAACTGGTGTAGGTGGTCAGCTCGCTGACGCCGAGCAGGCGCGGCCTCCTGGCCTTCTTCTCGGTGGCGAGTTCAGTGAGGCTGCGGGCCAGATCTAGGGTTTCGATGCCGAACCTCCTGATTTCTTCTTCTTCGGATCGTCCTTGTCGCTCCGGTCCGCGGCCACGCCGGCGGGGGCGCCCAGCGAGGCGGTAAACCCTTTTCCAAAGTAGAAGTCGAGCGGATGAGTGTCAACCGGGATGCGTTCGGGGACCGGCTGCACGTCTTTTCCGGCCGGGGGGGCGATTGAAGGAGGATTGCCGAAATTGTCCGCCTGGAGTTCGGCGCGGACCGACAGCGTGATCCGGTGCTGGCTGCCGGGCGAGGGCAGGGACAGCTCTCCGGTGAAGTCTACGTCCAGCACTACCCCAACGTCGGCATCCACCAGAACCGTGCCGCTGGCTTTTTGGGGCCGGGTCTTGTCACGCCAGCGGTGGGTGTCGCTGGGGGTAGGGTCGATGGGGTAGACATATTTCTCGACGCCCGGCGGTAATGCGGGGGATTGGGGCGTTCCCGGGAGCCGGGGCTCCTGGTTGGAGAGGCCGATGGAGAAGCGGATGGCGTCCCGGCCGTGGTACCGGGTAAGACCGAGCTTGGTAAAGCGCAACCGGCCGCGGTACAGCCGGTAGATTGCCGCCCAGCTGCCGTGGGCCGTGTCCCGCCACTTCTGGTGATCGGAGGAAATCGTCTTGCGTTCGTGGAACGGGCCGTAACGGGTGCGCGCGAAGAACTTCTCGTCGGCGAAGATCAGCTCGTAACCCTGTCCACCGTCGTTTTCCACCTTGACCCGGAAGTCTCCATCCGCAGCCTGAACGATGAGACTGTTTTCCCTCAGCCAGGCCCGGGTGTCCGGGCTGACGAACTCGAACTTCACCTGGGCCTTGAAGCGGTGTGCTCCCAATCGCCGGGCCACTTCGGAGAATTTCATGGTGTGGACGCGGTCGGCCACCGCGGGGGTGTCCGCGACCGCGAAGGCATCGATGGCTTCGGGCTTGTCGGCTTCGGGCTTCTTCTGCTTGGTGTCCAGAAAGCGCTCGAGATGTGCCTCGGTCTTGTCGCCGCAGCCACCGGCGAAAAAGGCCGCCAACACCGCAATGCAGAATATCCTCAACACGACCCATTAGATTGCACAAAGTAAGCGTTGGGGTCAAATTCCACCCGGGGCATCTTGCCCGCCCGCGGCCGGCCGTGGTAATCAATGACGGATGCAGGACTGGAGAGAACTGGCCGGCTTGCGGGTGATCCAGCGCATGGCCGAGATAGTCAACCGCCGCTGGAATCTGGGTGTAGGATTCGCCGACGGCGCCGGCAGCCTGATCGAGGAGCCCGAGGTGGCCCGCTTCGCCACCCGGCGGCCGCTGTGTGACCTGATCAAGTCGGTGCCCGAGGGCCGCAAGCGCTGCGAACAAACCGCCAAGGACATGATGGCCTCCCGCCGGGACTCCCCCGGGGAGGGAGCGGTCTGCTTCGAGTGCCACGCCGGCCTGACCGAGGTGTACGTTCCGGTGATGATAGACGGAGAGGAGCAGGGGTTGATCCTCGCCGGAGGAATGTTCAGCGAATCTTCTCTCCCCGGCCAGCGCGAGCGGGTGACCCAGCGGGTGTCGGATCTCGGGCTTCCCAAACGCGCACTGGAGCAGGCCTGCCAGGAGACCACCGTGCTTTCAGCGGAGGGCGAAGCCCTGCTGTGTGACCTGCTGGAGCTGGTGGTGCGCGAGATCCTGGTCTACCGGGCGGAAGTGGCCCGCAAGGAACGTCGGCTGGATCATCTGACCCGGGAACTGGCCGAGCGTTTCAGCTACGGCAACATCATCGGCAAGAGTCCGCCCATGCGGGAGCTGTACCGCCTGCTGGACAAAGTCTCCAACACCGACTCAACCATCCTGGTGACCGGGGAGAACGGAACCGGCAAGGAACTGGTGGCCCGGGCCATTCACTTCAACTCCGCGCGAAGGAACAAGCCCTTCGTGGTCCAGAACTGTTCGGCCTTCAACGACAACCTGCTCGATTCGGAGTTGTTCGGTCACTCCCGCGGAGCGTTTACCGGGGCGGTGGGCGCCAAGAAGGGCCTGTTCGAGGTGGCCGACGGCGGCACTTTTTTCCTCGACGAGATCGGGGACATGAGCCCCGCGCTGCAGGTCAAGCTCCTGCGGATTCTCCAGGAAGGCACTTTCATTCCCGTCGGGGCCACCCAGACCAGGCAGGTCGATGTGCGGGTGATCGCCGCCACCCACCGGGACCTGAAGTCCATGGTCGAGCAGGGATTGTTTCGCGAGGATCTCTACTACCGCATCAACGTCATCACCCTTGCGCTTCCTCCCTTGCGCGACCGGCGCGAGGACATCCCGGTCCTGGTGGATCATTTCGTCAAGAAGCACTCCGGCAAGGAGCGCCAGCCCGGTCTGAGCGCGGCCTGCCTGGAGCGGTTGATGGACTATCAGTGGCCGGGCAACGTCCGCGAACTGGAGAACGAGATAGAGCGGCTGCTGGTGCTCAAGGGGGAGGACGAGGAGATCGGAGAGGAGTTCCTCTCGCCGCGGATCCGATACGAGATCTATCACGATGGCACCGCCCCCACTCAGGCGCCCAGCCTCCCCGAGGCCCTCGAGCGCCTGGAACGGACCATGATCCTCGACCATCTCAAGCAGGCTCGCTGGAACAAAACCAAGGCAGCCGAGTCGCTGGGGATTTCCAGGCGGAATTTGATTCGCAAAGTACAGGTTTACGGGCTCGACCGGCGGCGGAACCGGTAAGGCAGTGGCCGCTAAGGCTTAGTGGCCTGGAGCTTTCCCAAGACCAGGGTCAGGTCGATACCGCCGGGGAAGTAAGTGTCCAGCGCCCGGATCATTCCCGCCAGGATGCCCTCGCGCCAACCGCGATCGGGAATCAAATCCAGCGAGTCGTCCAGGCAATGCTGCCTCACCAGGGGCGATTCCAACAGCTGGATGCCCCGTTTGAAATTGACCAGGTAGTTTCGGGTTTCCACCCGGCAGTCGGCCAGGCCCACCTCGATCAGCATGCGGTTGGCTCCCAGGCGGTCGGGCAGGCGGGCGCAGTACCGGTCCAGTTCTTCCTGGATGGGGATCAGATCCTCCTTTTCCAGCACCTCGCGGAACACATCCAGCAGTTCCTGGAAGCTCCCCTGCAGGGGCGCTCCCATCAGGAGGAACGCTTCCTTTTTCAGGAGACGGGTAGCCTCCTTCAAGGCCGCGCGGAGATCGAACGACGGCGGGAATCCGCCGGAGAAGACCGCATCGAAAGTGTCGTCGGCAAACGAGAGGTTATCGGGCGGTTCCTTCTTGAAGAAGATCCGCTTGCGATCCTCTGCGCCGAAGTTCTTCCGGGTCATTTCCAGCAGATCGCGGTTGTCTTCCACGACGATCAAACGGCATCCCGGCGGCAGCCGGGAGGTGATCTCGGTTGTGAACCGGCCGCTGGCGCAGCCCATCTCCAGAAGCGTGGCCTTGGGGGGGAGGTTTGGGGGAAAGGACTCCATCAAGAACGGCACGAACTGATCTTCCCAGTGGGGCCGGACATCGTTTTCGTAGACCTTGGCGAATTTCTGGGGATCCATACGGCCTACCGCCGGGTGCGCTTGCGTCGCGGAGGGGTCATTCGCTGGAGCAGGCCGTCGATCAGCCGGTCCAGCCGCTTGAGTTCCTGGTTCCCGGGCCGGACTCCCAGGGCGTGCCGCACGTCGGACTGGGCCCGCTTCACCAGGGCCCGGTTCCAGGTCAGATAGCCCAGGGTGACCAGCGCCCGGGCATGCCGGTGCCGCGCACCTATATGGTCGGGGTTCAGACGGGTGGCCTTGGCCAGGGCCGCCAGCGCCGCATGGTAGTGGCCCTGATCCAGCAGCCGCGAGCCCTCCCGGTAGGCTTCGGCGAAGAGCTTGAGTTGCCGGTCGTCTAGGTCCGGGCGGTAGCGTCCCACCGCCTCGATCGCCGGCGGATTGATGCTGGGCTTCCAGGGCCGGGCCACCCCCGTGTCCAGCGCGGCCAGAACCAGCAGGACCCCCACCACCATGGACAGAATACGGACCATCGTGCGCAATGGTATCAAGGCATAGGCATCCCGGCAAGTTTGAGAAGTTGACATGCGGCTTTCAGCTTCCGTACCCTGGCTGAATGAGGGCCTACATTCTTCCGTCGGGCCGGAAGATCGCCCCGTTTGGCGATCCGGTGTCCGAGTCGATGATCGGCAATTCGACCCTGGCCGATCACCAGGAGCGCGTGCTTAGGCGGGCGGGGTTCGAAGTGGCGCGAATCGGCGGGCCGGAGGAGATAGAAGCCAGCCGGTTCTTGCTGACTTACGACGATGTGTTCTTCACCCGCCGGGTAATGGATGACTTCGCCAGGCAGGCCCAAAGCGCCGGGACGTCGATACGCTGCGGCCTGCCGGCGGATTCGCTGCTGGTCAAAAGGACCCGCGCGCTGCAGGATCTGGAAGAGCGGGAGGGCCTGATCCTCTACCGCCTGGCCTACATCCAGGCGGAGAAGCCGCCGAAAAGCGAAGCGGAGCTTAACGCCGCCCTGGAGGCGGCCCGCCCGGTGCGGGCGCGCTTCAAGGAAAAGGTGATGCGGATGCCGGCCCCGCCGCGCATCTCCGGGTTCTCCCACTACGATCACCCGGTGACCTCCAGCGTGGTCATGCACATCCGCCACTGGGTACATTTGCTGTGGGCCAACCAGCTGTCGGTTCAGATCCGCTGGGTGGAGACCGTGCTGGATCACAAGCTGTGGTCGTTCTGGAAGCTGCTGCAGGGCGGCGTGCTGTCACTGTTCGCCGGCAGGTGGAGCCGGGCGGGTTATCTGTGGACCCTGCTGGGCCGGGCCAACCGGATGGGCAGAAACTGCTTCGTGCATCCCACCGCCAAGGTCGAGGGGTGCCTGTTCGGCGACAACGTGAAGGTGGGAGCCTACGCCCTGGTGCGGGGCGCCGTGCTGGGCGACAACGTGACCATCGAGGACCGCGCCAACGTGTACTTCTCGGTGGTGGGGTCGGACTGCTTCATTTCCAAGAACTCCACCATGGTCTTCTGCGCCGGCTACCCGGGATCGGATCTGTGCACCAACGGAATCCAGGCCTGCCTGTTCGGGCGCGGCTGCGCCCTGACTTCCTTCGTGCGGGTGATCGACATCAAGGCCCGGGGCGAGACCAAGGTCATGTTCGAGGGCCGGCTGCACAGCGCCGGCACCAGCCTGCTGGGCGCCTGCTTCGGACACAACAGCTTCGCCGGCCTGGACGTGGCCATCCAGCCCGGGCGCGAGATCCCCAACGGGGCGGTGCTGGTCAAGCCCCCCGGCGAGATCTTCGCCCAAATTCCCGCCGACCTGCCCCCCGGCGTTCCCGCCTGGGTGGAAGACGGCGCCGCCGTCACCAAAAAGAATGAATAGATCTAGTTTTCGCAGCTGTGGCTGTCGCCGTTGCAGTGCTGCCGGCCGTCGCCGCAATCTCCGTCGTCGTTACAGCCGCAGCGGTAGGTCCCGCCGTCATTGATGCAGGCTTTGTCGTAGCTTTGCCCGGCGCAGTCGGTGCATTCATCCCCGCAGTGAGCCGCCACCGTGCAGGCGGCGCAGAGGGTCGTGGGGGAGCAATACTCCCCCGTGGCGGCGCAGTCAGCGCCGTCGTTGCATCCGCAATGGATGGGATTTCCCGGGATACAGGCCTTGTCGGTGGTGGGCCCGCAGGAGTCATCGCAGTGGTGGCAGTCGGTGGTGGTGCCCAGGGTGGTTTCGCATCCGTTGGAGTCGGTGGCGTCGCAGTTGTCGAAACCGAAGTCGCAGGAGTCGATGTGGCAGGAGCCGCCCTCGCAGGAGGCGGTGGCGTGGGTGCGCGAGCAGGGGTTGTTGCAGGAGCCGCAATCGCTGAGCGTCTCCAGGGATTGCTCGCAGCCGTTGGAGTCGGTGCCGTCGCAGTTGTCCCACAGCGAATCGCAGGAGTCGATGTGGCAGGAGCCGCCGGCGCAGGAGGCGGTGGCGTGGGCGCGCGAGCAGGCTGTGTCGCACGAACCGCAGTCACCGAGCGTTTCCAGGGATTGCTCGCAGCCGTTGGAGTCGGTGCCGTCGCAGTCGTCCCACAGTGAGTCGCAAGACTCGATCTGGCAGCTGCCGGTGTCGCAGGAGGCGGTGGCGTGGGCGCGGGTGCAGGGAGTGCTGCAGGCGCCGCAGTGCTGCAGGGTGTTCAGCCGGGTCTCGCAGCCGTTGCCGTCGCTGCCGTCGCAGTCTCCCCATCCGCCGTCGCAGGAGTCTATGTGGCAGGAGCCGCCGGTGCAGGAGGCGGTGGCGTGGTTGCGCGAACAAGCGGTGCCGCACGAACCGCAGTTGGAAAGGGTCTGCAGCGAAGTCTCACAGCCGTTGGAGTCGGTGTGGTCGCAGTCGTCCCACAGCGAGTTGCAGGAGGAGATGCGACAGTTGCCGCCCGAGCAGGTGGCGACGGCGTGGGCGCGCGCGCAGGCGGTGCCGCACGAGCCGCAGTTGCTGGTGGTCTCCAGGGAGGTTTCGCAGCCGTTGGAATCGGTGCCGTCGCAGTCATCCCACAGGGAGTCGCAGGAGGAGATGCGACAGCTGCCGGTGCTGCAGGTGGCGGTGGCGTGGGCGCGGGTGCAGGCCGTGCCGCATCTGCCGCAGTTCTGTAAAGTGTTCAGCTGGGTTTCGCAGCCGTTGGCGTCGCTGCCGTCGCAGTTGCCCCAGCCGCCGTCGCAGGTGTCGATGTGGCAGCTGCCTCCTTCGCAGGTGGCGGTGGCGTGGGCCCGGGTGCAGGCCGAGCCGCAGGATCCGCAGTCGGTCAGCGTTTGCAGGGAAGTTTCGCAGCCGTTGGAATCGGTGGCGTCGCAGTTGGCCCACAGGCTGTTACAGGAGGCGATGCGGCAATTGCCGCCCGAGCAGGTGGCCGATGCGTGGGCGCGCGAGCAGGCGGTTCCGCACGAACCGCAGTCGTCGGTGGTTTCCAGGGAGGTCTCGCAGCCGTTCAGGTCGATACTGTCGCAGTTGTCCCACAGGCTGTTACAGGAGGAGATGCGGCAGTTGCCGGTGGCGCAGGTGGGGGTGGCGTGGGCCCTCCAGCAGATCCCCTCGCACTGCCCGCAGTCGTCCAGTGTGTTGAGGGGGGTCTCGCAACCGTTGCCGTCGTTGCCGTCGCAGTCGCCCCACAGCGAATCGCAGCTGCCGATACGGCAAGTGCAAGTCGCGCAGGTCGGCGTGGCGTGGGCCCGCGAACAGGCCGTCCCGCAGGTAGTGCAATTCTGCAAAGTGTTCAGTGCGGTCTCGCAGCCGGTGTCGTCGTTCGCGTCGCAGTTGCCCCAGCAGTAGTCGGGCGGATCGCTGTCGCAGGCCCTCAGGCAGATCCCCGCGCTGCAGCCGAGCACGTGCATGTGGTCCCGGGCGTGGTTAACCCGGCAATCCTCCTCGGCGTCGGCGTTCTGGTCGGTGGTGCCGTCGCAGTTGTTGTCCAGGTTGTCGCAAAGTTCGGGCACCGGCAGCACGCCTTCAGCCTGGATTTCCCACGCGCCGTTTTGGCAGATCTCGGTGCCCTCAACGCATTCGCCCACGTCGCTGGAGTAGGGGCGCGTGGTTCCGTTCGGCGAGCACGAGCAATCTCCGTCGATTGCGTTGTCAACCAGTCCGTCGCAATCGTTGTCCAGGTTGTCGCAGAAAGCGACGGTTTCCTGTTCCTGGTAGCAGCTGTCGGGGCAGCAGGCCGGAGGATCCGGCACGCCGCACAGAAGCTCGCGGGCGAAATCCTGGAGGTCTTCCGGCGAGCAGTCTTCCCAGTCGTAAACGCCGCCTTGCTCTACACACGATTTCTTGGCCAGTTCGCAGACGCCCAGGTTCAGGCAGCTGGGCATTTCATCGGGTTCGAACTCGTCGGTGTCGCCGTCGCAATCGTTGTCGTGTCCGTCGCAGGTTTCTTTGTCTTCGGGGAGGACCTCGCCCTCGCAAGGGCCGAAACTCCCGTCGATGCAGTACTGCCGTCCGGACCGGCACAGGCCGACGTTTTCGGTTTCCGGCGGGCCGCTGTAACAGGAACGATCGCTTCCGGGCTCGCAGCCGCCGCAGGAAGGATCCCGGTCGTCCAGGGAGCCGTTGCAGTCGTTGTCGATTCCGTCGGAACAGGTGGGATAGCAGTCGTAGGTTTCGTCGGCGCAGGGCTGGGTGTTGCCCTCCTGGTCGGGAACTGCCAGGTTCTCGCACAGGCCCCACAAGCCGTTGGAGCAGATCTGGGTGCCCGTCTGGCAGGGACAGGTCGCGGTGCCGATTTCGCAGGCAATGGTCCCGGCCCAGTGGGGCCAGCACTCCCTTTGTTCTCCGGGAGTGCAGTCACAGCCCTCGTCGTTGGAGCCGTCGCAGTTGTTGTCCAGCCCGTCGCAGACTTCATCGGCTTCGGGGTTCACTTCCGGCCGGGTGTCGTCGCAGTCGTCCGGGACGTAGAAGCCGTCTTCATCGTCGTCCGATCCGCTGTGGGTCAACTCCAACGGGACGGAATATTCGTCGATCTTGTTGGGGGTGAACTCCACTACGTCGAGGAACCCCTCGGCGATCTTGCGGCTGATCCCCTCACGGTACCCGGCTCCGTAGATGCGCACCCGGGTGGTTTGACCGGGGTCGGTAAAGACCAGGATCCATACCTGACTTTCGGGTGGTTCGTTGGGTGAGGGGCTGAGCGTCCTGGCCTCCGGCAGAGTGACTTCCCCCTGGGCCAGGGCCGTAGTTGATGGGGAGGCGGCGTCGAAGATCTCCAGCACCGCGCGATCGATGGCCACATCCGGGCTGACGATGCGGATCCATAATCCGGTGTCGCTGCCGGTCGAGCAGGTGGTCAGCAGCAGGCCCGCGAATACCAGACCGGCAACCAGGAAGGCTCGATACCACCGGATGAAGGCTGCCCGCATACTTCGACTCCGCAGGGGAAACCGGCCAGAAAGCCAAACAATTCCAACACCTGAAATTAGCATGCCGGTGTCAGATCCGTCAAGGCACGCCTTGACACTTCAACTTTGGCTGTGGTACTTCCAAGGCCGTTTTCCCAACGGGAATTTACCCGCGAGGGGCCTGGTTTCATGAAAAAAGGAGGCGCCATGCGCACCCCGCTGCTGACCTTGATAGCGGTGCTGATCTGGGCCGTCGGCGTTCCGTTTTACGCCGCAGCCCAGCAAGATACCACAACCGAGTCCTCTCAGGATGAAGGCCAGGACGAGGATAAAGGCCAGGACAAGGAAAAAGGGAAGAAACCATCAGAGAAACCCGCTCCGCCGGCCCCGCTGCCCCCGGCCAAGGGCCAGGATCCCCTGGCGCCCCCCGAGGGCGACGACTTGCTGGAGGGCGGTCTTCCCCCGCCCCCCCCGGGGTTCAAAGAAGTCACCATGGACGACGCCACCGCGGCCAAGCCGCCCCTAAACGTGCTGGATCTGCACGGCTACCTGCGCCTGCGCGGCGATTTGATGAACGGCCTGCACCTGGGCCTGAGCCCCCGGGAGTTTTATCCTCAGTTTCCCAAGTCGGCCACCGGCAAAGAGGACACCCTGGCGGGCGCCAATATGCGCTTCCGCCTCGAGCCCACCATCAACATCTCCGAGGACGTGCGCATCATGGCCCAGATCGACATGCTGGACAACCTGGTCCTGGGCTCCACCCCCGACGGCTATCCCAAGAACGCCTACTACCCGTTGGTGGCCTTCAGCCAGGGCCAGATTCCTCCCTCCGATGGCTTCAACGCCCTGAAGGACAGCATCCAGGTGAAAAGGGTGTGGGGCGAAGTAATGACCCCGGTGGGCCTGCTGCGCTTCGGACGCATGGGTTCCCACTGGGGCCTGGGAGTCCTGGCCAACGACGGCGGTCCGGCCCACTTCGACAACGGCCCGCTGGTAACCCAGCCGGACCCCTTCGGCACCACCGGCCAGTGCTTCGATTGCGACTACGGCTCCACCGCCGACCGGATTATGTTCATCACCAAGATCTTCGGCCACTACGTGGTGCCGATGATCGACTTCACCTCCGAGGGTCCCTACTCCACCCGGATCAACGAGACCTCCGGCCAGCCCTACGACCTGGATCAGCTCGACGACGTCAACTCCTGGATCATTGCCGTGGCCAAGCGCGACAAGCCCGAGGACATCAAGCGGGCGCTGGAGCAGGACGAGTGGGTGCTCAACTACGGCATCTACTTCGTCTTCCGCAACCAGGCCTACGACGCCATCGAGTTCCAGACCATGGATCCCTCGGAGAGTTCCCTGCTGACCGTCGAGGACTACGCCATCCGATCGGCGGAGGCCTACATTCCCGACGTATGGGTGCGCTTCATGTGGCAGAAGCTGCGGGTGGAGATGGAACTGGTGATGATCGCCGGCAAGATCGGATACGACGCTCTGGCCCACAACCTGGATGAGGACGGCAACCTGGTGGCGACGCTGGCCGGGCAGAAGGTGGACATCTTCCAACTCGGCGGAGTGCTGCAGGCCGACTACTCCATGCTCAACGACTCGCTGATTCTGGGCATGGAGGTGGGCTTCGCCTCGGGCGACGACTCGCCCTATTTCGGGGTGCGGCCCTTCGACGAGAAGCAGTACGATCACTCTCTCGGCGATCACGACGTGAAAAACTTCCGCTTCAATCTGGACTACCATGTGGATCTCATCCTCTGGCGCCAGATCATCGGCACGGTAACCGACGCCATGTACGTCAAGCCCACGCTGCAGTACAACATCGCCGAGGGTCTGGGGACCAAGGTGTCGGCCATCTACTCCTCGGCCATCTACAAGGACTCCACCCGCGGCAAGGCCCACCCGCTGGGGCTGGAGTTCGACATCGACTTCTTCTACTTCTCGGACGACAAGTTCCACGCCGGCCTTTCCTACGGAATCCTGATCCCGTTCTCGGGCATGACCGACCTGGGCGACGATATGGCCCCGGGAGACGACGGCCGGGATTTCAACCGGGACAACGACGCGGATATCGCCCACCGCATTCTCTGCAGGTTCGTGCTCTACTTCTGATTCCATGCGGAAGCTCTCGATCCTGATCTTTCTGTTCTTGCTGACCGCCTGCGGGGTGAAGGGCCCGCCTCGGCCCCCCGATATGGCCAAGAAAACCCCTCCAGTGGACGGGGGGATTGTAGACGGAGGCGAATGATGTTCGAGGGAACCATGACGGCGCTGGTGACTCCGTTCAAGGACGGGCAGGTGGACGTCGACGCCCTGCGGGCGATGGTGCAGCGCCAGATCGCCGCGGGGATCCACGGGTTGGTGCCCTGCGGCACCACCGGCGAGGCGGCCAATATGACCCCGGAGGAGAATCTGCTGGTCATCCGCCACGTCGTGGAGCAGGCCGCCGGGATGGTGCCGGTGATCGCCGGGACCGGGTCCAACAACACCCGCACCAGCGTGGAGATGACCCGCCGGGCCAAGAGCCTGAAAGTGGACGGTGTCCTGGTGGTTACTCCCTACTACGTAAAGCCGCCCCAGCGCGGGCTGGTGGAGCACTACCGGCAAGTGGCCGCGGTGGGAGTGCCGGTGGTGGCCTACAACGTGCCGTCACGCACCGGGGTTTCAATGATTCCCCAGACGGTGGAAGAGCTTTCCAGGATGAAGAACGTGGTGGCCATAAAGGAGGCCGCCGCCGATATGAACCTGGACAGCCAGTTCGTCATGGCGGCCGCCGGAGGGTTGAATATTCTCTCCGGCGACGATTTCACCTACCTGTCCCAGCTGTGCATCGGCGGCCGCGGGGCCATCTCGGTAACCAGCAACATCGCCCCCGGGCGTATGGCCAAACTGTACAACCACTGGCACAACGGCGATGAAGACGGGGCTCGGAAGATCCACTACAACCTGCAGCCCCTGATGCACGCGATGTTCATGGAGACCAATCCAATTCCGGTCAAGGCCGCCGCGGCCATTCTGGGCCTGTGCTCCTGGGAGATCCGCACTCCCCTGGCGCCCCTGGCCGACGAGCTGAAGCCCAAGCTGGAAAAGATCATGGCGGAGTGCGGCGTCGCCAAGGAGGGCTGAGTGATCGGCGTATGTGTATCCGGCGCCCGGGGCCGCATGGGGCGCATGCTGACCGAGCTGGTCCTGGCGGCGGACGATCTGGAGCTTAGCGCCGCATTGGAACGACCGGGCCACCCCGAGCTGGGTGTGTTGCTGGGCGGCCGGGTCAAGCTGAGCGACAAGGCCCCGGCCGGCATCCAGAAATCCGGCATGCTGCTGGACTTCAGCTTGCCCGATGCCGTCCTCGAGCATCTGCAGATCGCGGTGGAGCAAAAGAAGCCAATGGTGACCGGAACAACCGGATTTACGCCCGAACAGAAGAAGCAGATCGAGGCGGCATCCGGCCAGGTGGCGGTGGTGTTGGCCTCCAACATGAGCCGGGGGGTCTACACGCTCACCCGGCTGGCCGAGCTGGCCGCCCGGTCTCTGCCGGGTCACGAGGCGGCAATCGTGGAGATCCACCACAATAAAAAGGTGGATGCCCCCTCGGGAACCGCCCTGCAATTGGCCGCGACCATCGAGTCGGCCGGCGGGCACCAGGTGGAGATTTCAGCGGTGCGCGGCGGGGACGTGGTGGGCGAGCACCAGGTGATGTTTCTGGGCCCCGGGGAACAGATCATCCTGACCCACCGGGCCACCACCCGTGAACACTTCTGCCGGGGCGCGATTGCCGCGGTGCGCTTCGTGGTCGGACGCGCGCCCGGGCTGTATTCAATGGCCGACGTTTTCAAAGAGGAATAGATGAAAGACAAGCTAGCCGGCCGCATGCAGAAGCTGGCCCCCTACCTGTTCGCCGAGTTGGACCGCAAGAAGGCCGAGGTTCAGGCCCGCGGAGTGGACGTGATTTCTTTCACCGTCGGTGATCCCGACTTGCCCACCCCGCCGGAGATCGTCGAGGCCGGCCAGGCGGCCCTGGCCAATCCGCTGAACCACCGTTACCCCGCTTACGCCGGGTCCGGGGAGTTCAGGCAGGCGGCCGCCGGCTGGATGAAGCGCCGCTTCGAGATCGATCTGGATCCCGACCGGGAGATCGTCGCGCTGATCGGAACCAAGGAGGGCATCGGCCACCTGCCTTTCGCCCTGGTGGATCCCGGCGACGTGGTCCTGTGCCCCGAACCGGGTTATCCCGTCTACGCCATCGCCACGCGCCTGGCCGGCGGAGAGGTGCACCCGCTGCCGCTCACCGCCGAGCGCTCTTTTCTGCCCGACCTGGACAGTATTCCCGCGGAGGTGTGCAAGCGGGCCAAGGCGCTGTGGATCAATTACCCCAACAACCCGACCGGCGCCATCGCCCCTCAGGGGTTTATTGAAAAAGCCGTGGCGTTCGCGCAGGAGCACCGGCTGGTCCTGTGCGTTGACTGCGCCTACTCCGAGATCGCCTTCGACACCTACCGGCCGCCGTCGGTCCTGGAGCTTCCCGGCGCGCGCGACGTGGCCGTGGAATTTCATTCCATGTCGAAGACATACAATATGACCGGCTGGCGGGTGGGGTTTGTGGCCGGCCAGCCCGACGTGGTGGGGGCGTTGGGAACCCTGAAGAGCAACCTGGACTCGGGGGTGTTCGGGGCCGTGCAGGCAGCGGGAGTTGTCGCAATGAAGCTGTGGCCCAAGCACCTGCCCGACCTGATGAAGATCTACAAGCGGCGCCGCGACCTGCTGGTCGCAGGATTGCAAAGAGCCGGTTACTCGCCTCCCACCCCCCGGGCCACATTCTATGTCTGGATGCCGGTCCCCGGCGGTGACGATCGGGAGTTCGCCTCCCGGCTGATCGAGACCGCCGGGGTAATCGTCACCCCCGGATCCGGCTTCGGTCCCGCCGGTAAGGGCTACGTGCGCTTTTGCCTGACCGTTGACGAGGGCCGCCTGCAGGAGGCCGTCCTCAGGATCGGAAAAGCCGGGATCGGCAGCTGAAATGCCCCGGGCCTATCTGTCTATAGGTTCCAACCTCGGCGGGCGGGCAGAGAACTGCATAATCGCCGTGGCCCGGCTGGCCCACAAGCTGCAAGTTCTCAAGATATCCGACATCTACGAAACCGAGCCCTGGGGCACCGCAGAAACCGCGGCCGATCAACCCGAGTTCATGAACGTGGCCGTTGAGATCGAAACGCGGCTGGATCCCCATGAGTTGCTCGAAGCCTGCAAACGAATCGAGGACATGATGGGCCGGGAGCCCGGCGAGCGCTGGGGGCCGCGGGTGATCGATCTGGATATACTGCTGTATGAGGATCGGGTGATGGAAGATGACGATCTGGTTCTGCCGCATCCCCGCATGCATGAGAGGCGCTTCGTGCTCCAGCCGCTTGCCGACATCGCCCCGGGGGTGCGCCACCCCGTTCTGAATAAAACCGCCGCCGAGCTGCTCGGCGATCTGGGCAGCGGCGGGGGACGGGTTCGCAAGGTCGGTATGGACTCGGAAAGTGCCTGAGACGACAGAGAAATCCCAAGAGACTGACAAACGAGTCAATTCCCCTTGACAGGAAAGTGCCTCGATCGTAACAATGTCTGCCCCAATACAAGGAGGACATCCCGAATGAAGATATTCATGGACACCGCGGACGTTGATGAGATCCGGCAGGCGGCCGCCATGGGCATGGTGGATGGAGTCACCACCAATCCGAGCCTGATCCACAAGACCGGCAAGCCCTTCAATCAGGTCATCGAGGAGATCTGCGGCATAGTCGACGGGCCGGTCTCGGCTGAGGCGGTGAAGCCCGACGCCGAGGGTATGGTGGCGGAGGCCCGGCAGCTCTCCAAGATCCACAAGAATGTGGTGGTCAAGATCCCCATGACCGCCGAGGGACTCAAGGCGGTAAAAAAGTGCGCATCCGAGGGGATCAAGACCAACGTCACCCTGGTGTTCCAGCCCATCCAGGGCCTCCTGGCGGCCAAGGCCGGGGCCGCTTTCGTCAGCCCCTTCATCGGGCGGCTGGACGACATTTGCCAGGAGGGCATGGACATGGTCGCGGATCTGAAGACCATGCTGCACAACTACAACTACAAGACCGAGGTCATCGTCGCCAGCATCCGTCATCCGATCCACGTGGTTCAATCCGCCCTGATAGGCGCGGACGTCGTGACCCTGCCCTTCAAGGTCTTCGATCGCCTGGTGAATCACCCGTTGACCGACACCGGCATCGAGAAATTCCTGGCCGACTATAAGAAGATACCCAAGTCATAATCTGAACCGGGAGGTATATCGTGAAGATACTTGTCACTACGAAGCGGGTTACCGACCCCGACGTCAAGATCAAGGTGAAGCCGGACGGAAGCGGGATCGTAACCGAAGGAATCGATTACAAGGTGAATCCCTTCGACGAGATAGCCGTCGAGGAAGCCATCCGCATCAACGAGAAGCAGGGTGGCGAGGTGGTGGTGGTGAGCATCGGCTCCTCCGACTCCACCAAGGAGATCCGCTCCGGCCTGGCCATGGGCGCCCAGCGCGGCATCCTGGTCAAGACCGACGATTCCCTGGATTCACTGGGCACCGCTTCGGTGCTGAAGAAGATCGTCGAGGACGAAAAGCCCGATTTGGTACTGATGGGCAAGCAGGCCGTTGACGGCGACAACAACCAGGTCGGCCAGATCCTGGCGGACATGCTGGGCTACGCCCAGGCGTGCTTCGCCTCCAAGATCGAGCTGTCCGACGACAAGAAGACCGCCAAGGTTACCCGGGAGGTGGATGGCGGGTTCGATCACGTCGAAGTGGACCTGCCGGCGGTCATCACCGCCGACCTGCGGCTGAACGAGCCCCGCTACGCCTCCCTTCCTGGAATCATGAAGGCCAAGAAGAAGCCCATCAACGAGATGGAGCTGCCCTCCCTGGGAGTGGACACCGCCTTGAAGGTTGTGTGGCACAAGTTCTCGGAGCCGGCCGAACGCAAGGCGGGCATCAAGGTTCCCGACGTACCCACGCTGGTGTCCAAGCTCAAGGACGAGGCCAAGGTACTCTAAGGAGGAAGCCATGGGCAACGCACTGATTATAGCCGAACACCGGGACGGAAAACTCAAGAGCGTTTCTCTCCCGGCATTTACATTCGCCAAGGACTACGCCGGAAAGACCGGCGGCGAGTTCCACATCCTGGTGATGGGACACAACCTGGGCTCGGTAGTCGAGGAAGCCTCCTGCTACGGCGCGGCCAAGGTGCATGTGGCCGACAACGAGGGGTTGGGTCCCTACCTGGCCGAGAGCCACGCCGCGGTGGCCGCCAAGGTGGCCCAGGATTCGGGCGCCGAGGTGGTGGCCGCCACCTCCACCGCCATGGCCAAGGACCTGCTGCCGCGCCTGTCCGCAAAGCTGGGCGCCGGCATGGCCTCGGATATACTGGGATTCAACGACCAGGGGTATTTCCAACGCCCGGTGTGGGCAGGCAACGCCATCGTAGACACCGAGATCACCACGCCGGTCAAGGTGGTGTCCATACGCGGAACCGAGTTCGAGCCGGCGCAAAAGGGCACCTCCGGGGGCGACAAGGCTGACGTGGCCGTGGATGTCGACTTCGGTTCATTGAGAAAGCGCTTCTTGAGCTTCGAGGAGATCAAATCCGAGCGTCCGGAATTGACCGAGGCCGCGGTGATCGTTTCCGGCGGCCGGGGCACCAAGGGCGAGGAGGGCTTCAAGCTGATCGAGCAACTGGCCGACCTGTTCAACGCCGCCATCGGCGCCACCCGGTCGGCGGTGGATGCCGGCTGGGTGCCCAACGACCTTCAGGTGGGCCAGACCGGCAAGATGGTCGCTCCGGATCTCTACTTCGCCATCGGCATATCCGGAGCCATCCAGCACCTGGCGGGTATGAAGAGCTCCAAGGTCATCGTGGCCATCAACAAGGACGAAGAGGCCCCGATCTTCAACGTGTCCGACTACGGTTTAGTCGCCGACCTTTTCAAGGCCGTCCCCGAGTTGATCGAAGGGATCAAGAAGGCCAAAGGCTAGTTCCGGGTTCCAAGTTCCAGGTTCCCGGTTACTTGCATCCGGGGATAATTACAGCCATATTAGTCTCCAGGATGGACAAGTCCGTCGTAAAAGAGCTGCGGGGCATCGTGGGCAAGCAGCACGTGCAGTCCGCACCCGAGGAGGTGGCTCTGTACGCCTACGACGCCACGCCCTTCGCGCCGCTGGCCCGTCCGGACGCGGTGGTGTTTCCCGGTTCGGCGGAGGAGGTCGCCGCGGTGCTGCAGCTGGCCAACCGGGCGGGGTTCCCGGTGGTCCCCCGGGGGGCCGGTTCCGGCTTGACCGGGGGGGCCCGGCCGGTCGCAGGCGGCGTGGTGTTGAGCACCCAGCGGTTGAACCGGATCCTCAAGTTGGATCCCGACAACCTGCAGATCGTTGTTCAGCCGGGAGTGATCACCGAGGATTTGCAGGATCACGTGGAGGCAGCCGGGCTTTTCTATCCTCCGGATCCACAGAGCCGGGAGTACTGCACCATCGGCGGCAACCTGGCCGAGAACGCCGGAGGCCCCCGGGCGGTCAAGTACGGTGTGACCCGCGCCTACGTTCTGGCCGTGCAGGCGGTGCTGCCCGAGGGCACTCTGGTGCGCCTGGGAGCACGCACGGTGAAGTCGGTGGTGGGTTACGACTTGCTGTCTTTGCTGGTCGGCAGCGAGGGCACGCTGGGTATCGTCACCGAGGCCACCCTGCGGCTAATACCGCTCCCGGAGTCCCGGGGAACTTTGCTTTCGGTGTTCGACGACATGCGGGCCGCCGCCGCTGCCGTGGCCGCCACCTTCAAGTCCGGGGTTCTGCCGGCGGCCATCGAGTTCATGGACCGGGCTTCCATCCGCTGCGTGGAGGAGTACGAGCCCGCCGGCCTGCCCAGGGATGCCGCGGCGGTTCTGGTGGTGGAGGTGGACGGAAGCCCTCCGGAGGTGGAGCGTTCGGCTAAAAAGGTCGAGTCGGTCATGCGGAAATGCGGAGCACGGCAGGTCCGTACCAGTGCCGGTGAAGACGAGGCTGAGGTGCTTTGGAAGGCCCGCCGGGCGGTGGGGCCGGCGCTGGCCAGGATCGCCCCCATCAAGGTGAACGAGGACATTGTGGTTCCCCTGAGCCGGCTGCCCGAGGCAGTCGCGGGGATTCACGATCTGGCCGGGCAGAACCGGGTGGAGTGCGCGTGCTTCGGGCACGCCGGCGACGGAAACATCCACGTCAACCTGCTGGTGGACACCGGGGATCCGGACGCGCTGCAACGGGCGGACCGGGCGGTGGATTCCATATTCGATCTGGTGATCAAACTTCAGGGGAGCATTACCGGGGAGCACGGCGTGGGAACTACCAAGCAGCGCTTCATCGGCCTGGAGTTGAAGCCCGAGGTAATCGCGGCCATGGTCCGCATCAAGCAGACGCTGGATCCCCGGGGTGTCCTGAACCCCGGCAAGATCTTTCCTGAGTCCTGAGGAGCACGGCTACGGATTCCCGGATCGAACAGGAACTTTCCCGCTGCGTCCGCTGCGGAGCGTGCATGGCGGTGTGCCCGGTGTACTCGGTCGCCCGGCGCGAGGCGTACGTGGCCCGGGGAAAGCTCATGCTCATCCAGGCCCACCGCGAGGGGGATCCGGCGCTTACCCGCAAGTACCGCCAGGTGATCACCTCCTGCCTGTTGTGCGGCTCGTGCACCCAGAGCTGCCCCAACCAGGTGGATACGGCCGCGGTTGTGCAGGCGGCCCGTGCGGAACTGGTCGCCGGGAAGAAGATCGGCTGGTTCAAGCGGTTCGTGCTCAAGAGAATCCTGCCATCATGGCGCTTGCTCCCGGCGCTGCTGCGAGGGGCCCGGCGCAGCCGGGCTTTATGGGCCAAGAAGATTCCCGAAGACTCCGGGCTGTACATCCGCTTTTCTGGCAAGCCCAGGCGCCGGATTCCCCCGATCGCTCGGAAATTCTTTTTGAGCCGGGACGAAAGTAGCGTTCCCCACACGCCCCAGAAGCCCCCGGGGACCGGGTTGAAGGTGGCGGTTTTCGTCGGTTGCGTGTCCAACTACCTGAGGCCCCAGGCAGCCGAGGCCACGGTCCGGGTACTGGAGGAGCTGGGAGCCGACGTGTGGGTGCCAAGGGGCCAGGGCTGTTGCGGGCTGCCCTCGTTCGGGGTGGGAGAGATGGAGTCGGCCCGGAAACTGGCAGCCAGGAACCTGGAGGCGCTCATGCCCGCGGATGGGCCGATTCCGGACACCATCACCACACCGTGTGCATCCTGCGCCGCCATGCTCAAAGAGCATCTTCCCGAGCTGCTGCCCGACGAGCCCCGGGCCCGGGAACTGGCCGAACGGGTAGTGCCTTTCAGCCGCCTGGCGGCTAAATTGGGTGGTGGCGCCGTAAAGGGAGAGAAGGTCGCGGGCCCGCTGGTTTGTTTCCACGATCCCTGCCATCTCTCCCGGACTTTCGGGGAGAAGGACGCTCCCCGCCAGTTGCTGACCTCCATGCCCCGGGCCGGTTTCATCGAGATGGATCACCCCTGCAAGTGCTGTGGGCACGGCGGCAGCTTCAACGTGGCCCACTACGATCTGTCCCAGGCCATAGCCAGGCGGAAGGTGGAATCGGTTCTGTCGTCGGGGGCTGACCTGCTGGTCACCGAATGTTCGGGCTGTCTGATTCAACTGGCCGAGGCCGTGGGGAGAAAACGGCCCGGTTTCGAGGTCATAACTACCCCGGAGGCGCTTTTCCGCTTCAAATTTGACAAGCCCACATCCCCCCCGTAGACTCAGAAGCGAGCGGTGAACCATCGGATCACGAGGGAACCTATGGCTACCAGGAAAAAGGCAAGAAAAACAAAGAAAAAGACCAAGGCCAAGGCCAAGCCCAGGCCCAAGAAAAAGGCCAAGCCCAAGGCCAAGAAAAAGGCCAAACCCAAGAAAAAGGCCAAACCCAAGCCCAAGAAAAAGGTCGCGCCCAAGAAGAAAGCCAAACCCAAACCCAAGAAGAAGGCCGCGCTCAGTAAGAAAGCCAAGTCCAAGAAGGCCGCACCGGTGAAGAAGGCCAAGTCCCGGCCGGTTCCGGTGCCGGAGGATATGGGTGATTTCACACTGGAAAGCAAGATTCAGCGCCAGAAGGATGTTGCCTGGCGGATGATCGACGGCGAGGCGGTCATTATCACTCCGGCGGACAGCACCATGCACACCCTCAACGATGTGGGTACGCGCATCTGGGAGTTGATGACCGGAAACCGCACGTTGCGCGAAGTGGCCGGGGTTTTGTGCGCCGAATTCGAAGTTGAAAAGGATCGGGCCGAGAAAGACACCCTGTGGTTTGCCGAATGCCTGGCCAAGAAGGGTTTGATTGAGTATCCGTAGTTCCCGGACTTAAAGACTTAACTTCATATTTTTCGTCAGAACCGGGAGGCAACTTCCATCCGGACTCGGGATTGATCCCAAGATGCCTTTCAGGCTAGTATTGAGGGCTTCTATACTTGGGGAGGTTTTACAAATGAGGCAGATTCGCCTGTTTATGTTGATTTTGCTGTCTGCGGTGATTGCCTGGGCCTGCGACTGCGGCGGTGAGAAAGAAAAGTGCGATCTGGAGCCGAGCATCAACATCACCCGCCCGGGTTCCACGGTATTAACCGAGTTCCACGATACAAACGCGGTTGAAGTGGGCATCCAGTATCCGGTGACCGTCCGTACCATAGGTGTACCCGCGGACACCGAGCTGGTCTACAGCAATGACCGGCGGGTCGGGGAGGAAGTCCGCGGCTCGGTGGTCATAGACGACGAGGAGACCCAGACCGGCTACGTGGAGTTCGGGGACCAGACCTTCGAGCAGGATGCCAACCACATCTGCGTAAGGGGTGGAGTGCACGTCAACCGGATGACCGACGGCAGCGCCAACTGCAGTTTGTCAATGAAAGACGTCGAGCATTGCATCGATGTAAACGTGCAACTGGGCGTCCCCGCCTGCCGGTTCGACCAGCCCGCCGACGGCGCCACGCTTACCGATGATCCCAATCCCTCCCGGGGGTTCCAGCACGACGTGCGGGTTGCCTGTAAGGGGGTTAATGACGGGGAGACGGTGAGTCTGATCATCAACGATCGTGCACCCATAGAAGGCAGCCTCAACAGCGGGGAGGTCAGCTGGGATGACGTCGACCTGGCCGAGGGCCGCAACACCCTGCGGGCCGAGACGACCGGGACGGGCGGAGAGGACGTGTCGGCTGAGATCGGGGTCACCGTCGATACCGGGAGCTGCGCCCTGCATATCCTTCCCGAAGACGGCAGTATATTCCGGGCGGATGACGATGAAGATCCGGTGGCCGACGGTTTGCAGGTAGCCCTGACCATAGCGACCGACACTGCGGGCAAGTTCGTGTGCGCCGACGGCAGCGACGTGAGCCTGTTTGTCGCCGGGGACGAATACCAGGGGACGCTCGCCGGCGGCTCGTTGGCCCTGGAAGTCACGTTGCGCGACGGGACCATCCCGGTCTACGCCACCGCCCAGGAGCCCGGCGGCGGACGGACGGGCGAGTCGCTTACCAACCGTTATTTCGTCTGCGCTTCCCCGTTGACGCTTCAGATAACCGCGCCAAGGGATGGTCTGGTCATCACCGATACCGCCGACCGCGATCCGGTTACGGCGGGCATCCAGGTGGCGGTCGGCGGAACCACGTCCGGAGTTCCCGAAGCCGGAAACCTGCGGTTGCTGATCGACGGCGCGGTGGTCACCGAAGGCGCCGATCCCCTGGTTCCGGCGGTATTCTTCGCCGATGGCAACTTCGAGTTCCAGCATGCGACCTTTTCCCTGTCCAAAGACTACACCATCCAGGTGGCGGGTGCCGATGCCTGCGGTGCGGATTGCGCCGTCGATGGTGATTGCGCCGCGGAAGAGAGGTGCATCGATCAGTTGTGCATGCAAATGAGCCAGATTCACACCGTCAGCGTGCAGACCGAGCAGCTTACCTGCACGATCAACGCACCGGGAAACGGCGCCGTGCTGCTGGCCGCCGACGACAAGGACTCCGACGAAACCAACGGTTTGCAGTTCGATGTCGACGTGGCGACCCAGAACGTTCCCGACGGATCCACCTTCACCTTGTACATAAGCGGCCAGGATCCGCTGAGCGGGCTGGTGGTGCAGAACGACGGCAGCACCAACGAAGTGACCTTCACCACCGCGGACGTGTTTTCGGAGGACAAGACCCTCCAGTGCGTTCTGGACACCGGGGAAGCCTCGCCGGCGGTCACGGTCACGGTGGATGGGCACTCCCCCACCATGGAAATCAGCGGCCCGTCTGACCAGGCTTCGTTCGACCAGGCGGATATCACCGTGGATCTTCTGACCAGCGGCGTCGAGGATGGGGTCGAAGCCAATGTAAACGTCACCGACGGGAGCGACACCCAGGACTACCAGTGCACGGTAACGGGCAATACCGCCAGCTGCGATGTCACCCTGTTCACCCAGGTGGGGGTTGAGACCACCAATACCCTGACCGCCACGGTGAATGATCAGGCCGGCAATCCTTCTTCGGCGGATGTCATTACCGTAACGGTTCTGGTGGTAAGCGCCCCGCCGGTGGTCACCTTCACCGATCCGGATGAAACCCAGAGCCAGCCCATTACCATCGCCGAGGGCGACCGGGTCTACGACGTGGACGTGCAAGCGACCAATTTGATCGCCGGCGCGCCGGTGGATCTGATAGTGGTTGACAACGGTACGGAGCGTACGGCCATCTCCACGGATGTAGACGCCCAGGGCCGGGTCACCTTTGCCGGAGTCCTGCTGCCCCGCGGCACGGTGCAATTGAAGGCTTCCGCCACCAATGCGCTGGGCACCGGCGAGAGCACGGTGGATCTCCTGGTGGGAGACACCACCCTGCCGGTGGTGAGCATCACCGACCCGCCCGACCAGACCTACACCCGGCAAAATACATTTGACGTAACCGTAAACAGCGACGTGGAATCCGGCCAGACCTGCTATGTCTGCGCCCGGGTCACCCCGGCGACGCCCACTCTCCCGGCGGTGTGCGACGCGTCCAGCCCGCCCATCGCCCAGGGAGCCGTCAACGCCAGCGGTGATGTGACCGTTAGCGTCACGCTCTCCGAAGACGACTTCGAGCTGTGGGCCAGCTGCACCAACCAAGCTGCCCAGATCGGCACATCGGTACCCGTCCGGGTGGTTGTGGATCAAACCCCTCCCACCGTCGCCTTCACCGAGCCACAAGAGGGCGCGGTCTACAACGCCCAGAGTCCGGATCGCTCCGGCCAGGCCGGTTTCCAGATCCGCGTGCAGTTATCCGCCGACGTGGAAGACGGCCAGGCGGCCGCGCTGACCGTGGACGGCTCTCCGGCCGAAGTCATCGGCACTGCGCCGGTTTTCGACGCCGGGCAAATCTCCTTCAACGCGGTGACCGTAGCCGACGATGCCGCCCAGGCGCTGGGCGCCAACGTGTGTGACAAGGCGGGCAACTGCGCCGACGCCACCGCGGTGAACATCACCGTCGACCGCGCAGCCCCCGACGTGACCATCACCGCCCCCGCCGATCTGGAGCGGCTGGGCACTTCCGAAGACGAAAGCGCGGCGGCCGGGTTCCAGATCGACGTCGACTGCGTGCTGTCCGGAGCGAGCGTGGGAGACGCCCTGGTCCTGGAGCACAAGATCGGCACGGGAGCCTGGACCCAGCTGGCCACCCACACCCTGACCGCTTCCGACCTGTCCGCATACACCTTCGACAACGCCACCATAGTGCCCGACGACGACCCGGCGAACGATCCCAAGGACGTCCAGCTGCGCGCGACCATTACCGACGCCGCGGCCAACAGCGACAGCTACCAGATCACCGTAACGGTCAACCGAGTGGCCCCGGAGGTCACCATAACCCGGCCGACCAACGGCCAGAACCTGGGCATTTCGGCGGACATGAGCAGCGAGGCGGGGATGCAGGTCCAGGTGGACGTAGAGACTTACCACACTGAATCGGGCGATCTCCTGGTGATCTGCGCCTCGCCGGGTACCGGGTACCCGGAGGGACGTTGCGCGGGATACGGGCGCGAAGTATGGAGCGGCACCATCACCGGCGTGCCCACCATCGCCTGGGACGTCAATCTGGAAGAGGGCGACAACACGCTGGTGGCGTTTGCCGAGAACATACCCGGCCAGGGGACCTATTCGGACCCGGTGATCGTGCACGTGGACAGCGTCCCGCCGACGGTGGACAGCGTGGTGATCACCTCCGACGCCAACAGCGACGGCTGCCTGTCATCGATCGAGGGCGGCCTGACGGCGACGGTAACGGTGTCCGGGGCGGCCGACGGGCGCAACGTGCGCCTGATGCAGGGCTGGCCCCCGGGGGTGGAGATCGCCCGGGCGCCGCTTTCGGGCGGCTCGGCCAGCCTGTCGGCGTCGCTGGCGGACGGCGACCACGAATTGACCGTACTGGTGACGGATTCATTCAACAATCCCAATATCAGCGTTACGCCCCAGATCCTGGATCCGGAGGCCCAGTTCTTTGTCACGGTGGACACCATCGCCCCGACCATTTCCATAAGTGAACCCAACAAGCCCACACTGAACCTCTCTGACGATCTGAATACCTCGACTGCGGACCTCGACTTCAACTTCGTCGTCTCGACCAACGCCGAGGACGCCCAGCCGGTTCTTTTAGAGATCGACGGCAGCCCGGTAGGCAGCCCGGCGGTTTCGGGCGGGGCCGCTTCGCTGCAGACCTCGACCGGCCAGGGCAGCCACACCCTGAGCGCCTCGGTCAGCGACTTCTGCGGCAACCCGGCCACCCCCGCCACCGCGGGAATCTTCGTGGATACCATCAAGCCGGTGGTTACCTGTTCCCAGCCGCAGAACAACGACGTGTTCACTTCCCAGCAAGTCCAGTTCGTCTGCGACACCACCGGAACGGATTCGACCCAGAGAATCAGGGTGAGCTCCACGGTAGGCGGCCAGCGCTGCTCGGCGGCCGTCGACAGCTCGGAAACCACAACTTTCACATGTACCTTGCTGGGCGGTGTCCAGAACCTCTCGGTGACCGTAACCGACCCGGCCGGGAACACATCCGATCCGGACACTATCAATAACGTAAATGTCAACATTACCGGCTGTGACGTGGCATTTGTCGGACAGTCCGGCCAGGTAGTCTTCAACGCCGACGATGACAAAGACAGCAATCCGGACAACGGTCTGCAGATCGATATCTCTGCTCAGAGCGGCAACTGCAACAGCACCAATTGTGCGGCGTGCCTGGCCACTCTGAAGTTGAACGGGGTTCCCTTCGGTTCGGCCCAGCCGCTGGACTCGTCCGGACACGTTACCTTCGCCAACGTGCAGTTTGCCCACGACGAAGCCGGCACGGACGTAGAGGTGGAACTGGACGACGGCGCCGGCGGCATCTCCACGGACGTATTCACGGTGGAACTGGTGGATCTATTTCCGCCCCAGATTACTCGCGACGCTCCGGGGAGCAACAGCGTGACCTGCGTGGCCTTCCGCGGCAACCCCAACGAAGACGGATCGGTCGTGTTGGCCGACAAGATCGAGGGGGTGCCTTGCGAGATGGATTTTGCCTTCACGGTCACCGACGGCGGCGACATAACCTATCCGGGAACGCTGGCCATCGAGCAGGGCGGTTCGCCGATCGCCGGACCGACCAGCCTGACCGGTACGCCGCAGATGGTGAACTTCCTCAACATCCAACTGGCTCATGACGCAACCCATTCGCTGAACATAGTGGCCCGGGATTATGCGGGCAACGCCGCGTCGATCCCCATGACGATCGAGGTCGACGTGTTGGCTCCTGAAATGGTCACGGTTACCAACACGAGCATAGCCCACAGCCGGCATGCCGACCTGGACATGATCTGGACCGCGCCGGGCGACGACGAGACCACGGGCACCGCGACCGCCTACGCCATCCGCTGGTCCGGGGAAGCCATCAGCGACGACTATGACTGGGAGGCGGCCAAAGAGATTCCCGTCTCGCTGTCGCCGTCCGCCGCGGGCGCAACCGAAAACTTCACCGCCCAGCATCTCCCGCCGCTGAACACCTACCACCTGGCCGTCCGCGCCGTGGACGAAGTCGGCAACCATGGACCGATTCCCCCCGACACGTCGATAGACAACTTCTGGAACCAGGCGACCTGTATCGGTCCCAGCAACGGTATCTTCGGCTACAACCTGTGGAACATCGGTGACCTGGACAATGACGGGCGCGACGATCTGGCGGTGTCGGCCATCTTCCTGGACTCCGGCGCCGGCACCAACCAGGGTGCGCTGTATGTTTTCTATTCCGAGGACGATCTGAGCAACTGGGCAAATCCAGCAACGGCCCAGAAGCTAACCCGCAATGTGGGCGGAGAACTGCTCGGGTTCGATGTAACTGGAGGCGGGGATCTGGATGGTGACCAGATCGCGGATCTAGTGGTTTCAGGTCATGGGATGAATGGAAACCGGGGAAGGATCTCAATATACTTCGGGAACGACGGCACCCAGTTGTCCGGTGACGCCGACGTAGAGATCCGCGCCGCCTTGGGCACCATCCATCAGTTCGGCCGAAGCGTGGAGATCCTGGGCGACATCAACAACGACGGCTACGACGATCTGTTCGTCGGCGCCCCGGAGGCCGACGGCGCCGGACGCGGTTACATCTTCTTCGGCCGCTCGCGCACGGATTGGGTCGCCGCGGCTACGGAAAATGATGGAGATCCGGACAACTACATACCGGTAACCATCGCGGACGTCACCATCCTGGGTGTGGACACCGACGACTGGTTCAGTTACCGGCACGGCACCGCCGGCCTGGGTGATCTGGACGGAGACGGTTTTGACGATTTCCTCGTCGTGGCATCCGGCGTCAGCGAGATCTACACATTCGACGGCGCGGCGATATCGGCGATCACCACTCGGGACGTCGATCCCGCCAGCGACTCCGTGGACGTAATCACGGACGGAACCACATGCACCAGCAACTTCAGATCCGGCTTCGGCATTCGAACTATGGGGGGACAGGATTTAACCGGCGATGGGATCCTGGACGCGGTGGTATCAAACTCCTGTCTCAACCACGTATACCTGCTGAGCGGGGTAGACAACGGTTCAGGCGATCCACCGGTCAAGATTGGTACGAGTATCACCAAAGACCTTTCCTGGCCCAGATCGATCAACTTCGGATGGGATCTGGATATTGGCGATGTCAACCTTGACGGCTGGCCGGACCTGTTGCTGGGCTCTAACGGCGATGCCGATGGAAGCATTTTCTTGTTCTACAACCTCGGCTCCTCTCCGTTTTACGAGGACGATCCGGGCAGCATTCTAACCGATACCGACTACTATGGAATAGGCGTAGCGCTCGGTGATTTCGATGGAAACGGGCTGCCAGATGTTGCGGTTGGCACGTTGAAGGATATGTTGTATATATATTACTGAGAGAGGACGGGGTGATGAAGAATAAGAACGATCACAGGAAGAGCCGATATATAAAACCCAGAGTGGTCTCCAAGGTGGTTCGTTTCATGACAAATACGTTTACGGGAGCGGTTATGTACGGACCACAACGCGAAGCCCCCAGACGACCGCCCGGGAACTGATGAGGGATGTCCCGCTCACAGTTCCGGGTTTTTCCAGTTTCTACCTGTCACTATACATTTGAGATCCATTGTCCGGACCCGTTGAAGTCGGCGGTGGCGGATGTTGCCGGTCCATTTCGGCTCTCGGGTCGTGGGGGGCATGTTTTGAACTTGCAGTTGGGTTCCGGATGGCGACACAAGCGGCCTTTCAGGGAGGCTGAGTTGGAGTTGCTGGAGTGGTCGCGGGGCGGGGTGTCTATACGTTTGCCGGGTACGGATCCCCGGGGGGTTTCGGCGGCTCTGGCTTATTCGATCGTTAAAGTGCTTTCACACGACCGGGGCCTGCTTCTGCACGCGGCCTGCTTGATCCGTGACAACAAGGCATACTTGTTTCCGGGGCGTTCGGGGGCGGGCAAGTCTACGCTTGCGCAACACGCCCGGGGGTTTGAATACGTTCATGACGACAATGTAGTGGTGCGGCGCAGGCGCGGGAGGTGGTGGGCGTACGGGGTGCCCATGCTGGACAACTCCGGGCGTCCGGGCTTGAACACTGCCGCGCCGATTGGCGGACTGTACCTGATCGAGAAGTCCGGCAGACTGCAAAAGAAGCCAGCGAGCCGGATTGCCGCGATTCGCGAGATGCCCGAGCACGTTATCGTGCCGGTGGACGACCCGGCTACGGGGAAGAACGTTTTCGACACCCTGCTTTCCCTGCTTTCCGAAGTGGACGTCTGGCGTCTGCGGTTTCGCAAGGACTCCGACGTCGGGGCCGTTATCTGAGCTGAGCCATGAGCCGAACTCGTCTTGCAGCCGAACCAATTTTCGGACACGCAGCCGTCGGAGTGGCTCCGAGTTGGCACTGCGATGCCAAGTGTTCTCATTGTTTCATTCCGGCAAAAGAGCGCCGGCGCGATGGGTTCGATGCGGAGGTGTCGAAGGCCTCTCTCTTCGGATTGCCCGAAGGCGTCCGGTGGGTCATTTTTACCGGCGGGGAGCCTTTCTTGCACCCGGATCGACTTCTGGATCTGGCAAGGGCGGTTTCGGAATCGGGAAGGTCGGCGTCGGTGGTGACCAACGGCGAATGGGCTCTGGAGTGGGAGCAAGCCGAGAGAATGTTGTCGGAGGCCTGGCAGTCCGGATTGAAGGGGATAACGGTCAGCGTCGACGAGTATCACCGGCCCGCGGTGCCCCTGGATGTCGTTTCCCGTTTGTTGAAAAGGGCGCGAGAGATTGGATTCATCATCAACGTCGTCGGGGTCGGAAAGAAGGGGCGGGAGAAAATCGCGCAACTGGAAGCGGACGGATTGGCCCTGGAACGCCCCAATGAAAACAACCTGTCTGATCTGGAAAATGTGGGAGTCGCGTCTTCATTAACCAGCGATCGGGTGCGCAAGCTTGATCTGAATGGCTGCCGGGCGGCAATGGAGCCGCTGATCGGCCCGGACGGGAGCGTTTATGCTTGCTGTACTTACCAGTTGTTCAATATCCAAAATTCCGTATTGCTGCGCGGCAATGTTTTGAAAAGGCCCGTGGGGGAGATTCTCGAAGAGGCCGGCCGGGATTATCTGCTGGCTGCGATGGCTGCGGTGGGTCCGGGGGGGCTGCTGAAGCTGTTGGGGCGGTCCGTTCCCCGGAAAGTTGTTTCTCCTTGCAGCCTGTGCCTGTCGTTGTTGAATGACGACGCGGTGGTTGCAGAACTCAGGGACCGGATCGGTTCCGACAAACAGCTGCGCAAGGAACTGGTGGGTTGGCATATGATCTACCATGCGACTTGCCGGCCGGACGGTGCGGAGGGGCGAGGAATTTGACCCGGAAGGAAACCATGGGCGACCGGAGCCCGGGCTTTGGATCGTACTTCGTGCTGGATCCCGGGGACGGCCGGGCCGCCGGGCTCCTGCGGAAGAACCTGGAGGCAAGCGGAGGGGAGGCGGTGTTCGTGGGGCTGGGGAGCAGTATGGAGCCGGTTCTGCTGCCGGGGGATCGGGTGAAGATTGTCGAGGTGCGGGGCTGCTTGCGCACCGGTTGGGTGGTTGTCTTTGCCTGGCGTGGGGGGGTTGTAACTCACCGGGTGATTCGGGTTGCGGAGCCGGTGTTCTGGGCCCGGGGGGATTCGTGCGCGGATATGGAGGGGCCGGTTCCGGTCGGGGACGCAATCGGCAGGGTGGTGGCTTACAATCGGGACGGACGCTGGCATTCCCTGGAGGGTGCGGGCAGTGAGGTTCTCGGACTGGTCGTCAATTTCTTCAACAGCGGTGTGAGAAAGGCGGTGCGGCGCTGGCCGCAGCTGCGTCGGGTGATCGAAACGGATATCCCGGGTATCGTGTCAACTCTGGGTATTACCAGGGCGGTGGGGCGCTGGGTCTATGGCGACGTCCGGATAGTTGAGGAGAAAGAGCCGGAACGAGTGATCGGCGCTCTGGTGTCGGGCGGGTTGCCGCTTTCGCAGAAGCTGGTGAAGGAGGCGGAAGGTTTGATCGCGCAGGGGGATCTGAGAATGTTGGTTGCCAAGTCTCCGAACCGAGGTCGCATCGGCCGGTTGCTGCTGTACCGGACCGGGCCGGAGTCCGGCTCCGTGTTTTCCTTGCTTGTGTCGATTGGAGCCCGGGGAACGAGTGTCGGCGGCATGTTGCTGGATGCGGCGGAGGAAGCCGCCCGGAGTGACGGCATGCTGAGGTTGATTGCGCTGGTGACGCCGGGCGATGAAAGTGTAATTCGCGAGTATCAATCGGCGGGATTCCGCAAGTTGATTGACGGGCAGGTTGAATCCGGGATGTTGTTGCCAAAAGGCAAGGCGTTTCTAGAAAAGGAGCTGTAGCGAGATGCGGTTGGCCAATGCCGGGATGTTGCTGCTGTGGGCGGTGCTGTTATGGCCCGGGTGTGGAAACGGGAGCGGGGATGAATTGGCCGTCGTATTGGATCCGGAATACCGGCTGCTCAGAGACGATCTTCCGGCGCCGGGGGAGGGGGGCCAGGCGTTGATAGTGTCGCCCGAATGGGGGCGGAATTTCTGGGTGGCGGACACCTTGCCGTTGATGGCTTTCGGTTCCGGAATGAGGCCGCTGGGAGGTCCGGTGCCGCCGGGAGTGGAGGGGATCTCGGTGACCCTGGCTTTGGACCCGGGGGCGCGGACGCTTCAGGGGCAGGCGGAGATCGATCTGGTTGCCGAGGCGGAGTTGAGTTCGGTGCAAATTCTGCTTTCGGCGGCCGAGGTGGACGAGGTGCTGGCGGAGAATCCGGCGGCGACGTTCTCTTACGGCGAGGGCGTGCTGGTGGTGACTCCGGAGGCGCCGGTTCCGGTCGGGCAGAGCTGGGCGGTCACGGTCAAGTGGCACGATCAAGATGTGGAGGTTACCACCGATGATTTTCCCGAGTGGGGCGGAGAGGACATCCTGGTAGGCCACCTGGGAGAGCCGTCCACCTTCTTCACCTTCGGGTACTGGTTCTGGCCCCGGGTGGTGGGTGTGGATACACTGAGTAACATCGAGTTCTCGGTGACCTATCCCGACCATCTCACCCTGGTGCTTTCCGGTGAATATAAGAGCGGGAGTGACAACCAGGACGGGACCAGGACCGAGGTCTGGAGTTTCGACCGTCCGCTGAGCTGGCACGTATCTTTGGCATTGGCGGAGTATGAGATGGTGTCGGGGGCCTGCGGTTCCACGACGATCGAGATCTACGGGATGCCGCTGGAGAGCAGGTATCCTATCGTGCCGGCCACCTATGTGCCGGTGATCGAGTCAATCTGTGATAATTTCCGGGCGCGCTTCGGCGAGCCGGGATTCGGCACCATTCGCCTGGCGGGCGTGGACGAGCGTTTTACCAACGGATATTCCTCTCCCGCCTTGATAATCGTGCCCAACTACACCCTTGACGATGACGGCACCGGGAGCTTTCCCGCCAGGGATTTCTACCTGGCGCATGAGTTCTCCCACCAGTGGTGGGGCAACGATGTGTTCATGGACTCGATGGCAGACGCGTGGCTTACCGAGGGGTTGGCGGACTACTCGGCCATCACTTATCTGAAAGACGCCTGGGGGGACGAGCAGGCGGAATACTTCTGGCTGGACGACGCGAAGCTCCTGCTCGACTACTACCGCCAGGGAGGCAGGGATCATCCGTTGGTGCCGGAGTTCTCCACGGAGATGGAGCCGGTAATATACTATCTCAAGGGTGCCTGGGTGCTGCGGATGTTGGAGTGGGTCGCCGGGGAAGAAATTTTGAAGGCTGCCCTGAGGAACTACCGCGACACCCATCCCTTTTCGGCTGCCACCACCCAGGACTTCATTGACGCGGTCGAGTCATTGGCCGGCGAAGATCTGGGTTGGTTTTTCGAGCAATGGCTTTACGGTACCGGGGTCATGTCGCTGGAGGAGTCGCACCAGCGGAAGGGATCGGGGGTGGAGGTGGTGGTCAAGCAGACAAGTCCGTGGTCCAGCGATCCATTGAGCTTCTTCACCATGCCGCTCGCTATCGGTTTGAGGTTTGGTGACAAGTCAAAGTCGCAAGTTGTATCGTTGGACGCCGAGGAGTCGCGACACCAGCTTTCTCTGCCCTAGTGCCGGTTACCCGGCCGGGCGCAATGTGGCGTGGGGGAATGTTCCGATATATGTGCCACCGGGGGATCGGCTGAGCTCATATCCGGTTGTAGCGGCCAACTCCTTGATTTCTTCAAGCGTGAAGAAATGACCAAATCCGGCGTTTCCGAGAAACCAATCGCCGGGATTTGGTGGTTCGATAGCATCCATCTGGTTGGCTAGCAGCCGGCCGATTTTCCACCCCAGCTTCCAGGCTCGGCCTTTCCGGATCTCGGCGTCCTCGCCGCGCATCCAGAAGCTCAACAGCACCGGTCCGTTGGGACAGACCTTCTTGAATTGTTTTAGCAGGGATATGCGCTGAACGTCCGTGCCAATGTGAGTGAAGCTTCCCCATCCGCAGACAACTGCATCGTAAGGGCTCAGGTCTTTTACGTCATTTTCAAAAGCCCGAGCCGCTTCTTTGGACGGAGACGCCAGGTCCTCGAAGCTTCCTACGAGAAACGCTTCGCATTGGTTTGGTTGAAGGCGGCCAATGCCATGATGTACGAAGGAGGGCACGGGATCGAAAGCAACGATTCGATATCCCAGTCGGGAGAGATGGTGGATTTCTCTTCCAGAGCCGGCGCCGCCCAGCAGGATTTTGGCGGGAGGCGCCGGGAGATCGGATGAGAACCACTTTTCCTCCCACTCAAACATTCCTTCCAGCTTGTAGTCTTTCCTCGCGCCATACACGGCCGTGGTCAATCGTCTCCGGTTCTCGGTGTCCAATGCGGCCATGGACACTCCGGCAATCAGGTCTTCCATTTTGCTGAACTGTCTGGCGAAGAAAGACTGCAGAACCAAGCCGTTTTTGATGATTCTCAGCAGGAACTCTTGCTTGGAAAACAATTCTTTCCCCTACTCGGCTTGCCCGGGCATTGTGGCTATATGACTCGAATGTCCGGATTCTCTCATAGATCTATCAGGGTGTCCAGCCCGCCCCTTGCCGCATTATTGCTAATTGTCAACGGTTTACGGGTACGGGTCGACTGGTGGCATGGCGTTTGCACCATTGTTGGCCGGTTTGCGGAGGCGGATAGATCATGAAGAAGCTGTTTTGGTTGTTGGTGGTTGCATTGATGTTGCCGGCCTGCGGGGCGGATTCGGGTGACCCGGGGGATTGGGACGACACCTGTTACGATTGCCGGACGGTCTGCGAGGGTTGCTCCGGCGAGTTGCTGAACGAGTGTCTGGCCAAGTGCGTCGACTGCCAGGGGTTTTCCGACTGCTTCGCCTGGATGGAAGGCCGCTACGAGGGAATGAGCCAGGCGATGCAAGAATGGACCTTCGTAGCGTGCGACAACCTGCATTGACCCTCCACTGCAAGTAGAGTACCCTTTCTCCGGGGAGTTCTCCGGGACAGCCGATGACATCAGCAAACAGTGCAGAGCGGCCGGCGTCCATCTGGTGGCTCCAGACGGCACATCTTTTGACCGTTCTGGGGATCGTGGCTTTCTGGATCATTCTGGCTCCCTACCTGATCCGCCTTCCTGCGGATGTCGCCGTTCGCATCCAGATATACCCGGTCTTTTTGGTTCCCCTGGCGTTGATTTTGCTGTTTGCCAACCACGTCTGGCTGATCCCGCTCATCCGCCATTTCGAGGATCTGTACGATGGCCGCCTGCCTGACGTTAAGGTGGCCGAACTGGTGTCCCGCGCGGCCCGCTATCCTTACCACGCTTTTCTGGTCTCCCTGGTGGGTGTGATGACCATCGCGGCGGCGGTGGCCATCGTCCAGACCACCACGGAGAACACCCCGTTTCACCTGGTGCTGGAGCTGTTCTTCCTGGCCGCTGCTCTGGGGACGGTGCTGGCCTTGTTGTCCTTTTCCATCGGCCGGAGGGCCATGGAGCCCTTCCTGCTGGTGCCCGGCCTGGTGGCACCTGGCTTTACCTGGGCGCTCGATCATAATAAGCGGGTGATCCTTGGCACGGTCTGCGCCGTGCTGGTCGTCTGGACGGTCATGTCGGTAATGGCCTTTGACAACCAGTCCAACCTGGCGGTAGGTCCGGCGGGTAACCCCTTCCTGCATCCGCTGGTGGTCCGTTCTTCCTGGCTGCTGGCCGGCGGCGGGACGCTGTTTCTGGTTTTGACCGGGCTGCTGAGCTCGCTGGCCGCCCGGGACCTGTCTACCGACACCCAGGCTATTGCCAACCGCCTAGAGGGTCTTGCCAACGAGCAGATAACCGAGCAGGAAGCGGTACTGCCGGTTCTTTCGCCCGATGAACTGGGGGATCTGACTGCGGCCTTCAACCAGCTGGTCAAGCGGATCGGCGAACACAACCGGGTCTTGAAGGAGAGCGCCGACGAGGCGGCCGAGGCCGACCGGCGCCAGTTGGAGTTTCTCACCATCATCAGCCACGACCTGCGCACTCCTCTCAACAGCGTCATCGGATTCAGCCAGTTGCTGCTGGAGGGGACCGAGGGCGAGATGAACCAGGAGCAGAAACTCGATGTGCAGAGGATTCTGAACTCGGGAAGGCACTTGTTGAGCCTGGTCAACGACGTCGTGGATATTTCCAAGATCGAGTCGGGCATGATCGAGCTTTCCGTCGGCCGGGTGGATATCCGGGAAGTTATCCGGCATTCGCTGGAGGCCACTTCCGCCCTGCCCCGCGGGGGGCCGATCGGCCTGAAAACCGATATCCCGGACGACCTGCCGGCGGTGCTCGGCGACGGGACCCGGCTGCTTCAGATCTTGATCAACCTGGTGAGCAACGCCCTGAAATTCACCACCGAAGGCGAGGTGCGGATATGGGCCGGACGGGAGTCCGGGGGCTGGTTGTCGGTCCGGGTGGAGGACACCGGGCCCGGCATTCCCGCCTCCGATCTCGAGCGGGTGTTCGGGGAGTTCGAGCAGGTTCGCTCCAAGGACAGTGCGGCCAACAAGGGCACCGGCCTGGGCCTGGCCATTACCAAGCGCCTGGTGGAAATGCACGGCGGCGAGATCAACGCGGCCAATCGTCCCGGCGGGGGGGCGGTATTCTCGTTCACCATTCCCGTCTATCCGGAGGGATGAAACCGGTGACGCAGAGTCCTTCCATAGTGAGCGGTGGCCGCCTGATCGCCTGGGTTTGCCTTGCGATGGTTGTTTGGGCGAGCCTGATGACCGCCGCGTTCGTCGGCTTGACCCGGTTGCTGGCGATGGACAGCTCGGGCGTCGACATCGGCCTGGCGAACGGCTTGCTGCCCATCGTGCCCTTCTCCCTGGTGGTCATATTGCTGTATCTGGTATGGAGTCTGCTGCCGGTTCGCCGCATCCTCGATGCGTTGAAGCGGGGAGCGCGGCCTGAAGCGGCTACTTTCGAGAACGCCGCGCGCCAGGTGATGATAATGCCGCCCTTCTTCCTGGTGGGGGCGGCGGTGGTTTCGATTTGCGTGAGCATGTCCATGTTTCTGGCGGGCGGGCTGGTGGAGGCACGCGAGGTGAACGTGGTTGCCCGGCTGCTGTCCATCGGACAGGTGCTGATAGTGATATACGGGATGGGGAGCTATCTCATGCTCCGCAGCCAACTCCGCCCGGTTCTGGTGGCATTGATGCCGCACGCGGTCCCCACGAAGTTCCGTTTCGGGTTGCGCTGGAGGCTGATGCTCTGGGTCCTGCTGCTGGCGGCCATCGCCGTGACGGCAGTCCTGGTGATCGACAGCCAGGCCACCGGCAGGCTGTTGACCGAGTCGGGGCTGTCCACCGGGAGGGCGGTCCGCGGACCCGGAGAATGGCCGTTGCTATCGGGCACCGCCCTGGTGGCCATGCTGCTGGTGGTGCTGTTCGCCTCCGCCACCGGGTGGCGGCTGGGCCTGGCAACCAGCGAACCGGCCGCCGCATTGAGGGAGAACCTCGAAAGAATGTCGGCGGTGGAACGGAGTGCGGCAATCGACCGGCTTCCGGTCTACTCGACCACCGAGGTGGGCCGCATAGCGGTGGCGTTCAACCGCCTGGCGGATCGACTGGACGTCGAACACGCCCGGTTGGACGCCTATGCGACGCAGATCCGCCAGACCGAGCAACTGCGCTCGCGGTTTCTCGCCAATATGAGCCACGAATTGCGCACGCCCCTGAATGCGATTATCGGCTATTCCGATGTGCTTCTTCAGGGGTTCGATGGAGAGCTCAACCGGCAGCAGCGCGAATCGGTCCGGATCATCGGCCAGGAAGGCGAACGATTCCTGCGCCTGATAGACGACATCCTGCTGATGGCCAAGTTCGAAGCCGGAAGAGCGGTGCTGCTCGAAGAGGAGTTCGGCATTTTTGAGTTGCTGGCCGAAGCTCTCAGCGAGGCGCCTCCGCCGAATCCGGACAAGTTCGAACGCAGTGAGGATTCCCGGCTGAAGCGGTTCCGCATCCGGGGCGACCGGAAGAAGCTCCGGCGAGCCGTGGTTGCCATGCTGGAGCATGTCTATCAGACCGCCGGTGACACTCCGGTGCGCCTGGGGCTGGAAACAGTCTCGCCGGACCGGATGCTCATGCGGGTTGTCTGTCCTGCGGTTCCATTGCCGGATCAACAGGAGCGCGAGCGGATGTTCGAGGGATTCCGGTGTGTAGGCGGTCTGGAGGGTGCAGCCCGGGGAGCCGGCATCGGGTTGCCGTTATCCAGAATGATAGCCGATGCCCATCGGGGCGAAGTAATCTTTACCGACGTGCAGGGCGCCTGCAGCCTGCAGATCACCTTGCCGGGATGGACCGAACCCGTGGCCGGAGAGAAACCCGATGACCCGGTTTGAGGCCTTCTTGCTTTTACGTCGCAGGGTGCGGGACCGCAACCTGGTAAGACGCTGCCTGGCCGCAGAAGCGGTGATGGAGGATCTGGCGTCGCGGTTGGGGGGCGACCCCGGCACCTGGGGGCTGGCAGGATTGCTGCACGAGGTGGACGCCGAGTTCACCGGGAGCAACCCCAGGAGCAAGGGGGCGGTGGCTGCGGACATCGTACGTTCAGACGGGGGGCCGGCGGAGGTGGTGCGTGCCCTGGAGGGTTTTCGTGGCCCCGGTCCGCATGCGGATGTATTGACCCGGGCGCTGGCTGCGGCCGTGCCGGCGGTAATGATCCTGCTGGACCTGGCAGCAACTCCAAAGGACCTGGAGGGACTGGACGGCGGAGAAATGCTGGGCGCTCTGGACGATCCTTCCGTTGCCCCCGAAGCCAGCCGGGCCCGCGTGCACGATCTCAATGAGGCGGGACTGGAAACCGGGTCACTGCTGGAACTCGCCCGGGGAGCAGTTCTGCGCGTGGCCTCCGACGTTTTTCCGGGGTAGATTTACTTCTTGTCCTGCTTCTTGTCCTGCTTCTTGGTCTTCTTCTTGGTCTTCTTGGAGTCGGGGCTGGTGGGGCCGTCCTCCAGCGGTTCGGTTTCATCGGGTTC
>Ga0272442_10001107_pt1 | contig 41543 bp, 38 predicted proteins | sample SSMForm2O_FD_200262 | JGI IMG/M metagenome (GOLD analysis project Ga0272442, IMG submission 200262) | Marine sediment archaeal communities from Little Sippewissett salt marsh, Falmouth, MA, United States - SSM-Form-2O | ecosystem: Environmental > Aquatic > Marine > Wetlands > Sediment ...
TCACTGCTGTCTTCCGATGTAAATCAACGCCAATATGCCACATGAAGGCCTCCTTTGCCGGGTGATGGGTTTTTACCAACTCTCATTCTACCCGACGGGACCCTTCATGTGGCGGTTATACTAACACTATAACGGGAATGGCCGCGGCATTTATCGAGGCGGGAATCGAGCCTCATCAAGCCTGCATACTCGCCGCAAGGGCAAACCGCACGGCGGGCGCGCTTGCGAAAGTCACGCCGGCCTCACCCGTATCCGAGCTAATTGACATGCTGCCCGGCATATTCAAAGCCAATCTCTGCTCATGGTCCGGCATTTGTACAATTTGAAGCCGTGCGGCTCATATCCCCGGACCAGCCGTATATTTTTCTCTGGAATATACGGCGGGATGCTGCAATAATCCGGCGGCATTCCGCTTTTTTTATCTACCGGAGACGGCGAATGGGCTATAGAAAAATGTACCGAAAACAGGTCAAATACGGGCCTCTGCCGGACGTGGACAACCTTCCCCAATGGCCATGGAAAAAAACCTCCGAAATGCCGGGAGTGGATTTCAACGAGCAGGCGCAACTCGACCTCCTGGCGGAGTTTTCAAAGAAATACGCCGGGGAATATGACAATTTTCCGCACAACCCCACCCCGGCTCCGCACGAGTTCTATATGAACAACACCGCCTTCGGCCCGGTCGACGCGGAAATCCTCTACTGCATGGTGAGAAACTTCAAGCCGCGAAAAATTATAGAAATCGGTTCGGGATTCTCCACCAGGCTGAGCGCGAAAGCAATTTTAAAAAACAAGGAAGATGACGACAGTTACGAGTGCGAACTTACCGCAATCGAGCCCGACCCGAAACCGCCGCTTGCGGACGGCTTTCCCGGTCTCTCGCGGCTGCTCGTGAGCAGGGTCGAGGATGTCCCGCTTTCGCAATTCGAGCAGCTCGGCGAAAACGACATACTCTTTATCGACTCCAGCCACGTCCTGAAAACCGGAAGCGATGTCCACTACGAATATCTCGAAATTGTGCCGCGGGTAAACAAGGGCGTGCTCGTTCACTGCCACGACATTTTCCTGCCTGAAGAATACATGAAAGAAGGCATCAAGGGCGGTTCGTTCTGGAACGAGCAGTATCTGCTTCACGCGTTCCTGCTCTTCAACGACGCGTTCAAGATAATCTGGGCCGGAAACTACATGCATAACAGGCAGCCGGGCGCGCTGAAAGAAGCATTCAAATCATGCAGGGAAAACGACCTGGCACATCCCGGAAGCATCTGGATGAAACGGATGGGGTAGCACACTTTTTTCAGTCTGGCCAAGTTCCCGGGATTAAAAGAGCAAATGCAAGCCTATGGAAGGAACAAACGCCGACACTCCCTCCATCCTTGCTCCGTCGCTTCGGTTGACTACGTGCGACTCCATCAAGCCGTAAGCTGCGCCGAGAATAAAAGTCGCGTTCGGTGCAAACTCGAAATACATCCCGATAAACGCATAGCCCATGATGAAACTGTTGGAAACCGTCTTGCTTCTGTCTTCTTCCTGCGCTTGAGGACTGTTTCGCACCGCCATAATCGAAAAATCGAATGCCGCGTGCGGGCTGGTATGCCACTGAATCCCAACCTGAAGCTGAGCCTGGTCGGCGTAATGCTCGTCAATTTCGTGGCGTTCGCGCCTGCCTCCGAATATGTAAGAGCCGAGAAGATAAGGCTCGAAATTACCCGAGCGCCCGCTTACCGAGAACCCGGCCCCGTAGCTCACCACCCCGTTGCCGGGGCTGCCGGCCTTTTCATCCTGCAGCTTCACGCCGTCGAGGTGGATTTCCGGTTCGCCTTCCTTTCTCTGGCCGGACGGAAGAACGCCGATTAGCGCAAAGGTGAAATTCACCCCGTCCCTGCCCTCTTCGGCAAGCTTGAACCTGAAACTTACCGTCGTGTCGTCGATGCCCTCTTCGAGAGTTTTCATTTCGACGTGCCCGAGAAAAGTGTCAGCCTCCCAGTTAATCGACCCTTCCGCCAGGTACGACGTCGAAGCCTCCACGTCGAAACCGTTCGCGATTCCGATTCTGAGCACATAATTTATCCTGTGTTCGCCTCCCTCGACGTCGGTTTCCATGCCCGAGCTTGCTATCTGTCCCTCAAGCGAAGTGTATCCGTACCTTATGTCGCTGAAGAAGCGGCCGGGGTCGAGAACGTCCGTCGGAAGAAGCTTGTTGTCCGCGTATATGCTGCCCGCAGACAGCAGGACAATTGCAGCCGCAATCAATGCCGTGATTTTTCTCATTTCCCCGCCTCCTCTAAAAGCTTCATTCATTTGCATTCTATCATTCGCAGATACGTTATACAACGGAGTCGTATTCAAGGTTTCTGCAATATTATTTTAGCTTGATGAGAGAGGCGCTACAAGGGTATATTGGCAGCCCCGAATATCGATTATCAAAAATCCAGTTGCGACGGAGGAAGAAATGACGGAAATCAGGAAGGTAGGCGTAATCGGCGCGGGCAACATGGGAAGCGGAATAGCCCAGAAAACCGCTCAGGAAAGCCTCGATGTCGTACTCGTCGACATCAAGGATGAATTTGTCGAGAGAGGGCTCGGAATAATCCGCAAAATGCTCGAGGAAGGCGTGGAAAGAAAAATTTTCAGGCCGCAGCAGGTCGAAGACATCCTCGGGCGAATAAAAGGCACGAGCGATATGAACGAGCTGGCGGACTGCGACATAATAATAGAAGCGGTCTTCGAGGACCTCGAAGTCAAGAAAGACCTTTTCCGAAAACTCGATGGCATCTGCAAGCCCGAAACCGTATTCGCCACAAACACTTCCTCCTTCTCCGTCGAAGAGCTCGCTCTGGCCACCGGAAGACCGGACAGGGTTATCGGCCTTCACTTCTTCTACCATCCCGCCAAGAACAGGCTGCTCGAAGTCATCCCCGGCAAAAGCTCGTCCGCGGAATCGGTCGCTCTCGGCTGGGAATACTCCCGCCGCGCCGCAAAGACTGCCATACATACCGAAGACGCCCCCGGCTTCGCCGTCAACAGGTTCTTCGTGCCGTGGCTCAACGAATCGGCGAGGCTCCTCGGCGAAGGCATCGGAAATACGGAAACGATAGACGAGGCTGCGAAAAAGGCGTTCGGGATAGGCATGGGGCCGTTCCTGCTTATGAACGTCACCGGCGTGCCGATTGCCTACCATAGCGCATCGACCCTCGGCCGGAAGCTCGGCGGCTTCTACGAAGCGGGCGACGCGCTTAAGAAACAGTTCGAGAGCGGCAAGCAGTGGGAAATCGGCGACGCTGTCGACGAGTCGAAATTCGAGGAAATCTCCGACAGGCTGCTCGGCGTGGTTTCATACGTTGCGGCCAGTCTCGTGGATGAAGGGGTCGCCACGATAAGCGACACCGACCGGGGTGCGAAAATCGGCCTGCGCTGGCGGCTCGGACCGTTCGAGATGATGAACAGGATGGGGTCGGAAAAGGCTTACGAGCTTGTAAGCAAAATTTGCGGGAAGTACGACATCGAGGTTCCCGCCAATCTCGCATCGCTGAAGGAAAAGAACGGCAAGTGGGACGTCAGGTACGTTGACCTGAAAATAGACGGCCCGGTCGCATACGTGACCGTCAACCGCCCCGAGGCGATGAACGCGCTGAACCCGACCGTCGCGGGCCAGCTCGCCGATGCTTTCGACAAGGCGGACTCCGACCCGTCGGTCAAGTCCGTCGTCCTGAGCGGCACCGGCGGCAAGGCTTTCGTGGCCGGCGCGGACATCGGGTTCTTCATAAAGAACATCCAAAGGGATTCCTTCAAGAACATATACGACTTCACCAAAGACGGGCACGACCTCCTGAACCGAATCGACAAAAGCAGCAAAACTGTCATCGTAAAGCTCAACGGCCTTGCACTCGGCGGAGGGCTGGAACTCGCGCTCGCGGCCGACTGCATCGCGGCCGGCGACAAGGCCAGCATGTCCTTCCCCGAAACGGGAATCGGGATTTTCCCCGGTCTCGGCGGCATGGCGCGGGCCTCCAGATACGTCGGCAAGGAATTGGCCAAGTACCTGGTGCTGACCGGCAAGATGATAGATGCGCGAACGGCGCACGCAATCGGGCTTGTCGATTACGTATTCCCTGCCGCCGAACTCGACGCCAAGGTGGAAGAACTGGCCAAGAACCCGGACGTAGTGATTACCAAGGGCAAAAAAGAAACGGTCGCGCCGGGCGAGGTTCCGCCCGAGTTCGAAAAAATCGCCGCAATGTTCTCCGACGAGAAAATCGGCGAACTCCTCGACTGGGAGAACTTCAAGGCTCAGGACCCGTTCGCGGAAAAACTGGTCAAGTCAATTTCCTTCAAGGCGCCCATCGCAATGAAGATGGCAAACGAGATAATGGACGACGGTTTCGCAAAACCGCTTTCCGAAGCGCTTCAGATGGAGCTCGACAGGCTCGAGGAAATCTTCTCCACCGCCGATGCGCTCGAAGGACTGAAAAGCGTCGTCGAGCGAAGGCGCCCGGAATACAAGGGGGTTTGAACCGCTTGAACGAAAAAATGCGGAATTTTCTGAAAGATTTCGGACTGGCGTCCATCTCGTCGGTCGCGCTCTTTCTCGCGTTTCATCCTGCGGACATCTCTTTTCTGGCATGGGTCGCGCTCGCTCCATGGCTTGCAATACTTGCGCTACGCGAGCCGGGACGCGCCTTCCTGATTGGAATTTCATCTGGTTTTCTACATTTCCTCCTCTCACTGCACTGGATTGGCGTAGTTACATACGCGGGCCTGGCGGTCTCCGCCGTATACTCGTCTGTCTTTATCGGCCTCTTCGCCCTGCTCTACAGCTACTCGGCAAGAAAGCTCCGGATTCCGATACCAATCGCCGGGCCCGTTATCTGGGTAGCCGTTGAGTACGCTCGCTCAAACTTTTTCTTTCTCGCTTTCCCCTGGATGCTTGCCGGCCATACCCAGCATGAGTTTCTCCCCGTCATCCAGATTGCCGACCTCGCCGGAGTTTACGGCGTGAGCTTCGTGCTCGTCCTCGTAAACTCCGTCATCGCCCACGCCTTTATTTACTGGAGGCTCAAGCGCGGGTCGTTGAAATCGGTGCTGAAATGGTCCGCAGCTGCGATTGCGGTTCTGGCCGGGGTGATAACCTACGGTTTCTGGAAAATCAACTGCGTCACCTGGGAAGAAGGCGCTTCCATACTCGTCGTCCAGGGAAACGTGCCGCAGGACCTGAAGGAAGAGAGTTTCAAAGACCTCGAAATCCTCGGCAGAAAAATGAAACGCGACCATATCGAGCTTACCCGAGAAGTTACCAGCAAACCTACCGACCTTGTCGTTTGGCCCGAAACGATGTGGCCGGGCTTCCTCCATGCGGACCCGGAAGGATTCGCCCAGATAAGCGCGCTTGCGAAGCAGACCAACACCTTCATGCTTCTCGGGACGCAAAGGTACGTTTTCAACGGCGGCTCGAAACGCAGAAACTCCGCGGCCCTCATCACGCCGGATGGAAAAATAGAGGGAATATACGACAAGATGTTCCTCGTTCCGGTAAGCGAGTACGTGCCGCTCGAAAACGCCCTCCCGTTTTTGAAATTCACGGTTTCGCAGATGATTCCATACGAGTCCGAAAGCCTCACGCACGGAGAAAAGATGGCTGTCTTCGACGTCGCCGGCTCGAAGTTTTCCGTTCTCATCTGCTTCGAGCTTTCGTTCGACTGGCTCGTCCGCCGGGCGATTAACGAGGGCGCCGACTATATCGTAAACATCTCCAACGACGGATGGTTCCGCACCTCGGCCGAACTCGACCTCGCTCTCAGCCAGGGCGTATTCAGGGCGGTGGAAAACAGGACGGGCGTGGTAAGGTCTGTCAATACCGGGATAAGCTGTTTCATCGACCCCTTGGGAAGAAAAAAAATTCTCGAAGTCGATGGCCGGCGCAAACAAGTTGCGGGGACGCTTCACGGCAAAGTCGCTCTCAGGGCCGGGAATACCCTTTTTACGCGGATGGGCAACTGGTTCGCCGCCTTGAACCTGCTGCTTGCCGCCGCAGTTGCGCTCCATGCCGGAATCCGGGCCGTCCGGCGCAAAAGAATGGCCGCGTCCAAATAAACAAAAATTTCTCTTGACATTTGACTGTTTTTTTATAGTATTGCAACCAGTTACGTGAGGAAGAAGTCTAAGAATGCCATGCCAGCCTGACTTTTAAGGAGGGGCACATGAGTGTACTTGCCAAGGTTTTTGTCATAATCAACCTGATATTCAGCGTGGCTTACCTGAGTGTTTCGGGCGCGTTGTATCACCACAGACAGGACTGGCGGCACCAATTCATCAAGATTACCCGCGACTATCGCACGCTCAAGCAGCGTGACGACGGCGTCATCTCCACCCTGGAAAACAGGATCAGGGAGATGAACGACTATTCCGCGAAGCTGGAAGGCCAGATAGGCGACCTGCTTCAGAGAATCGACGACATCGGCCAGAAGTATCGCAACGCCCGGACCGACCTGGCAATCGAAACCCAGGAAATGGCGCTCCTGCTGACCGACCACAGCCGCGTTATCATGATTCTTCAGGGCCGCGAGACTCGAATCAGGGAGCTTATGATTGAGCGCGACTTCTTCCAGAGAAAGTTCCAGGAGATAATGGCGCAGAAGAATACGGCCGAAAACCAGGTCGCTCGACTCACCAAGATGCTCCTCGACACGCGCAAGGACCTCTCCGACCTCAGAAAAGATTACGTCTCGACGCGCAACGACCTCAACGACAAGAAGCTTGTTCTTCAGAAACTGCGCGACTTCGGCATTCCGGTCGAAAAAATCGTCCTTCTTCAGCCCCCGCCGCCGATAGATGGCGAAGTAGTTGCCTACGACCCCCCGACCAGGCTCGTCCTGCTTTCAGTCGGACGTCAGGACAAGGTTCAGGAAGGATACGAGTTCACAATCTATCGCGGCACGAGATTCATTGCCCGCGTCAAGGTCGAGAAAGTGCTTCCCGACCTCTGCGGCGCCAGAGTCATTTTCGAGGTCGCGAAAATTCAGAAAGGCGACCTGGCCGCTACCAGGCTGCACTAATCGGATAATCGAAAACATAAAGGCGCAGCCTGACGGTTGCGCCTTTTTCTTTTGGAGATAACGTTGGACATACTCGCCCTCAGCGCAAGCCCGAGAAAAGGCGGCAACTCCGACCTGCTTCTCGATGCGGCTATCGAATCAGCTCGTGACGCGGGAGCTTCTGTCGAAAAAACGTATGTCTCCGACCTCGATATCAAGCCGTGCGCGGGATGCCTTCGCTGCAACATCCTCGGCAGGTGCGCTATAAGCGGCGACGACTGGGCAGGATTCGCGGAGCGTTTCAAAGAGACGAATGCGCTTCTGATAGCTGCACCCGTCTACTTCTGGTACGTTCCCGGAACGCTTAAAGTTCTCATAGACCGCTTTCGTTCGTTTATAAAAGTCTCGATGGGAACGGAGCATATAACCTGCACTCCGAGGGAATACAAACCCAAGAATTTCGGGTTTATCTTAACGCAGGGCGAACCGACGGGCGGCGACCTCGAACCGGCGCTCGACATGCTTCGAACCTTCGCAGGCCGCATGGGACGCGGCGGAACAGTCGTCGGCGAGTTGCACGCGAAAGGGCTCGCAATGAAAGGCCAGGTTGCAATGAGCCGGGACAAGCTCGCGGAACTTTTCTCGAAAGTGGGACTGCCCGCGGACGAGGAGTTCGTGGAATCGAAGCACAATCTATATCAGGGCTACTTCAAGTCGGCAAAAAAACTCGGAGCCGCAATCGCCGGTATTTAGCTATTTCCACTCGCTTGCACACGGGCCGAGGAACCGCGGGTCGCCGATAATCCTGACCTTGAGTTTCTTGTTCACCGGAACGTATTCCTCGAAAGTATAAAAGTCCGCATAATCCGAAGAATGCTGGAACGCCTTGTCCATGATTATCTTGCCGGTCGGGTCCTGTATCTGCACTCGCGGCAGAAACTCCTTCGGTCCCCAGTCGAGGTATCGCTCGCCGAGCGCGCCGTAGAGCTTAATGTCCCTGTCGGAAACCGTTATCGTCCCTTCCTTGTTGAGAATATACTCGAACTTCATGACGCCCGGCGCTCCCCATTTCGGCTCGGTGACTTCGCCGGGTTTCACGAAGAAATCCTTGACGTCGGGACCGCCGTGGATGCGGATTACCGATTTCCCCGGCGCAATCACGTACCCGGCGTAGATGAAGTACTTCCCCGCTGGCACTTCGACCGCTTTTCGCATTTGCGACAGCTCGAAAGAGACAAGATGCTTGCCGCTCGTGGTATTCCCTATCACGACGGCGTACGAAAGCCTGCCTTTGGCCTTGAAATTCTTGGTGAGGAACAGCTTGCCCGTTTCCAACGAAGCCGGTCTCGCTTGCAACTGGCTACCATCCTCGGCAACTCGTATCTCGTAGTACTTGTCCTTGATTTGCACTATCCTGCCGAGAACCGCCGCGCCCGAAACCCTGCCTATTGCTATGGCGTCCTTGCCCGCCTCGCCGAAAACGCCGTTGGAGTTTTCATCGATTATCGCAACGTTGACGCCGTTTATCCTGCCAGCCACCCAGCCGTAGCGCCTGTAGCTGAGCCGCCCGCCCTCGGGCCTTATCTCGACGGCGAACTCGACTTCCCTGCCTTCCTCGTATGTCACCTTCAAAACCGCCGCTCCGCCGGTTTTGGGAAGTTGCTTGTCGAGCTTGCCGTCGGCGTTTGTGTCGACCGCAATGCTCTTTTCGAGTTCCTTCACGCCAAAGCCTGCTATCTTCCCCTTGTGCGGGAAAGGCACGAACAACAAGTCGCCCATCGCCCCGCGCTCGAGCGGCTGAAAGTACGGCCTCGGAGTGTCGAACGGGAACTCCTTTACCCGATGCCCGAACGACAGCTTGATTTCCTCCCATTTCCCGCCTTCGTCCTGCGCAGCAGGCTCCGGCTTTGTCTCGTCCGGCTTGGACGGCTCATCCTTGCTCGCTTCCTGCTCGCGCTTTCTTTCCTCCTCAGCAGCTTTCCTGGCCTCTTCCTGCGCGTGCCTTTTCTGCTCTTCCTCGAGAATGCGCTTTTTCTCTTCTGCCTCTTTCTGCCTTTTCGCCTCTTCCAAACGCGCGGCCATGGCGGTCTTCTGCTCTTCTTCCATCCTCTCCTGTTCCCTGAGATGGTCACGCTGTTCTATGATTTCAGACGTTCTCTGAGTAACTTTTCCGGCAACGGGAGTAGACGCATACTTCGAGGGAAAAGCCCTTAGAAGCTCGACAGCCTCGTCATATTTGCGAATTCGCGTGAGAGGAACGATGTTGGCAAGCAATTGCGCATAAGCGTTGGCGGCCTCCCTGTAGAACTCGGCCTTGCTTCGGAGCGCGGCGATTTCAACGGTATAATACTTCGTCTTTCGATAAGCCTCGGGAAAACGGTCAAGCACTGCAAGCGCAATGTCGTATTCTTCCCTCGCGGCCTGGATTTTGTAGTCTTTTTCAATGCCGAGGAAAGCGCCCTTGGCATCTTCCTCGAAAAGCTCCCGGGCTTTCTTCTCTCTTAATTTGACTACATGGGACCACGCGGTTCCCACGGCAAAGTTGTTTGCCTGCTCGAGGATGTCCAGCGCCTTCAGCGCACCCTGCGGCTCCGAGAGCATCGAATCGGCGTTAAGAATGAGCCTCTTTATCTGCTGTTCTTCCCTGGCCACGGGGTCGATGCCGGGCGTCGCAACTTCACCCGGCAGCAGCAGCACGAGCAAAAGAATCAAAGCCGCCGCGGCCTCCGCGATAACGGTATACAAAAGCCATGCGGGCGCGCTCGCTACTCCGGCCGTAATGCCCTTCTGGAAGACGATGCCGACCGTCTTGGCCTTGCCCCCGCGCTGGGCGGTCCGCACCTTTTGCATGAGGCGCGCGACGCAAATCGCGCAGTAGCAATGTTCCCCGTCGAAGAAAGCCCCGCCTTCCTCAATCTCGTTATCCGCGACTCTTACGCCGCAGGATTCGCAGACATATGATTTTCTGGCCATCCGCGCAGCTCCATGCTACTTTTTAACTTTACCGGCTTCTTTACCGTATTCTTCCCACTTCTCTTCGGTATATTTTTCAGGCTTTTCTCCGATAACCTCGAAAAGCTTCCTGCCTTTTTCCTCCGTCTGTTTTAACGCTATTATATACCTTTCGTTCTCTTCAATCCCGTATTCTTCCCTGTCGAGAACATCCACGTGCGAGCGCTTGTCGCCTTCCTTCTCTTTATTGTATAAGAATATACGCGACTCCACCTCGAAAACCCAGTAGGAAAATTCGCCCCTGTCTTCCTTCAGTATCGCTTTCCCCACAATCAGCATTTCAGCTTCAACCAGTTTTTCATCCATTGTCTTGGGTTTTGGAGGATTGATAATTGTATCGACTTTCTTGAGAATCTCCTCCTGCGCGGGAAGTTTCGGCCCCAGCACCGGATAGCCCTCTTTCTCGAGCTTGCCGAGGAAAAGAACCCACTTCCCCTTCGTCACAACCTCGCTGGAAGAAATAACTATTTCCTTGTCCTTGAGCTCGCCTTTCAGCACCTGCTCGACCTTGAGCGTCACCTGTGCAGGCTTGTCGCATTGCGGCTCTTTATCATCATCTTTATTATCGGTCTTCGTATCGTCCTCTTTTTCTTCCGTGACTTCGTCGAGGCTCGCTATGACGATAAACTCGCTTGCCACGGCGGCCGCCGATATCAGACTGTCACCCGCGCTTTTCACGCCGTACTTGTTCAGCTCGATTATCAGGCTCCCGCGTACCGAGCCGTAAGCCGTCTTCACCATGCCGATTCCGGGTGCGTACCACATCGTAATCGTGACTTTCGAGTCCTCTCCGTCGCCGCCGAAGCCCTCCGGCATGTTGTAGACCGATACGACGCGCACCACTTCGCTGAACTTGCCTGCCGGGGTCTTGAGCTTGCCTATCGAAGAAACCGCATGCTCCACGACAACCTTTTCGTTTGCGCCCATGAGATTGTCGATTGTGCTGGTCCACTTGTCACCCTTCTTTGGGGGGAGCTTCAAGACCTTGACTTTACCGCCATTGGGAAACATCTCCTGCGCCAGAAATCCATTTTCTATAGTCACGCTCTGGGCGCTGAATATTCCGAAGCTGCCTTCTTCCGCCGGGACGACCCTGCAGCCGTTTTTGGTCACTTCTTGAACCTCGAGTCGCGGCATCTGGTCGAACAATCCCTCGGGAGGCGTCGGCATGTTCTCCATCGCCTCGAACCGCAGTTTGTATTCCCACCAGTTGCCCTTCTCCATGGGATAATACTTGTATGCGGAAAGCCGCTGCTCGGGAGAAACGGTTTCTTCCTTTTTCTGCTCCTTCGCCTCGCCCTCTTTCTTGTCCTGCGGCATTGCCGCCTGAAGCATCAGGAAGACAAAGACCGCGGCCATTACTGCTATCATTGCTTTTTTCATTTCAATCCCCATGAAAAAACTGCACTGCCCCAATTATTATAGCCCCGAAGCAGACCGGATTCCAGTACGCGAAAGATAAATTCTTCAAATTACCCCTTGTTTCCGTTTGTAAATTTAAGTTGTTGCCAGCAAACAACTTGCGACGCTTTTTTACAGATATCGACGGGTTTTTCATCATATTTGCATGGCTATTTTTGCAGTCAAATTTAAATATTTCCGTAATGCAAATACGATTTAGTTCGCTTCGCTCTGAATCAGATTGCCACATTCTCACTTCGTTCGTCCTCGCAATGACAAATTCTTTCCAACTGTGTTCACCTGTGTTAATCTGTGGTCTGTGACGGTTTTTCAATAAACCGTCACATGCCGAGGTTTCGATTTGCGAAGCAAACGAAACGAAAGGCTCCGGATAATACATTTCAACTCCTTCTTTCCTTTAAGGTATCATCTTTGCCATCACTTCACGCTTCGCGTGCAAGTGACTCGCAAATACGCGTTTTTCATTGAAAAAGCGCGTGCTCCATGTCCTCTTTAATCCTCTTCCTTCCCTCTACGTTGAAATCACCGTTTCGCCATCGGCCAAACCATTCTACAAACCAACCGTAGACACAATCAGACTGTGGTTGATTTCGCGGTGGATTTGCGGACGCGCAATGCGTCATCCCCGGCGTGAACGCCGGGGCTTTGGAAGATACAATTCCTATATATATAGACGCCGTTTTTGACCCCATCCAAGCAGAAAAAATCAAAAAATCTTGAAAAAATATTTCTGATTGTCGTAAGTCTGTATGTGGCAATGAGTTACGAAGACAAATATTTTTCAAGCATGTGATAGAAAAAGAAGAAGATGATTTTTTCTCATATTACCAGGATTCAAAATAGAACGTCCAGGGCTGTTTGAGGTCTTCACAGAGTGTCATAAAATCGACTACTTCCTGCACGGAGACACCTTTTTCCAGTTTCACGCAGATAAGACAACCCGGACCCACGTATTCGAGCATTTTGGCAAATTCGGTTGCAGTAAACGGCTTTTCCGGATAATTTTTTAAGCGTACCGGATGAATGCGGTAGTATTGTGAATGAGCCCTTGAGGTTAAAAGTGCTACCCATGTATTCTCGAAGTATTCCGGGATTTTGTATCTGCCGCCAGGTAAAAGGTAAACGGGAAAGCATCCCTTGTTTATTGAGACCGGATAATGTTTCCCGTGCCAGTATATCAAGATATCTCCGTTTCTATCCGGTTGACAAGTATCCGGGTCTGTAAAACAAAAACTCAAACCTTCCGGTCTTGAATCATCTCCGCCGATTGTTTCAATCCAAATGTTCATTAGCCAGAAGAATTGCGGGAGACTGAATTCGATGTCTTTGTTCAATCTCAAGGTTATCGGTACAATGTGGCCGGATTGGCCACTTTTCGTTCGGAGTTTATTTTCCGGGACGAATATTCTTTCCCAGTATGGTGTTTTTGCAAACCAGTTGAAATCTTCAATCGGCCATGAAAGCCCTTCGACTGATTCTCCATTCAGAGTAGCAGCACCCTCGCGGTTTACTTCTATCGTAACACTGGTTTCAGGAAGGGGTTGGCTTGTGCAGCTAACAGGTAAATCTTCATTTATCTGTCGATTATAGAGGGCAAAATTTATTTGTAGAAACAGAAGAATACAGGATATTGCTGTAATCAGAGAAATAAACATAAGCCTGAAGAATTTCTGTTTTCCGAAATTTTCTTCTTTTCCCATCGCTGTCCCAAGTCAAATCTATATTCAGTACATTATAGCTTTAATAAAATGACTAGGGCAAGTTGAAGGATGATTAACAGCCGCAAAACAACTATAAGTGTTGCCTGCATTTGAAGGGTTTTCAGCAAAGCGATTCGCATTTCCGGCAGGCTCTGTTTTTGAAGATTTGTTTTCTTTGAGATATTTTTTCAATTTCTCTCTTCTCTGCGCTTCTTTATCCGTTTATAGAGGGAAACCAGATAGACAAATGCCATTATACATATTGCAGCACCAATATAGTAAGGCGTTAATCCTTCACCATCAAATATCTCGTACCAGTTCAGGATTATCACGCCCACCATAACCGCTGCAATAATAATGACGGCCAGGATTTCAATTATTATCATTAATCAGACTTTCTCGCAACAATCACCATTCGATATAGTCGTTGAACCGGAGAATCAGCCTTATCTCGTCACGCTTTTTCTGCGCGAGAGTCTCATCCTTCCAGAGCCTGAAAAGACCGTCAATAGCTTCCTTCGTCTTTATCTTTACAAGCGCTTCGGCATATTGCGTATAATAATATTTTTGATTTTTAATGGCATCGAGCAATACTGGAACTGCTTTCTCATCTTTCAACTCTGCCATGTAGCCAGGAATATCTTGATACCAATTACTATACCTTATACTACCAGGAATTTTATCTGCTTGTCTTTTATATTTCCTCGGCCCTTCCTTGATAATGTATCTATAATAACCTTTCATAAACTCGGCTCCGGGATACTCGTCGAATTTGCCAACTAAATTAGCTCCTGCAACACCCTCAAACATCCTGGTGTCCAGTTCCCACATGAATTCATAAATCAACTCGGTGCAGTTGCGACCAAGCTCCTTATCCATGACTTCTGCGTGTTTAAGGAGAAAAGAATAGGTTGCAGGGCGATAAGTCTTGTAATCAAAGATATTGAGGTCTTCAATATTTTCCGGACAAGTGATTTGCTTGTCTTTTTCACAAGCCGTTTCAACACCGGCGCAGGAGACAAGAAACATTAGCAGTATTACAGGAATAATGATTTTAGATAACATTTCTCTTTCCTCAATAACAGAACTTCTAACTTCGATTTCGGAAAACCAAAACTATAAAACCTACAAAAGCGATTCCCACCGCAATCAAGACATAAGACCATGGGAAATTTTCTTCATCCAGGTATGATTTTTCCTTTTCCTCTGGCTTGGATTTATCCTCTATTTCTTCGGGTTTGTCATTAGTCGAAGCAGCTGCGGCAATTGGAATTTCTTCCACCTTAACAGGAGCATGTTTTTCAGGTTTACTGAAATCGAGCCGGGGATAAACATCTTCTTGTGCCATCTTCCATGTCTCTATTATTTGTTCTCTATATGCTTTTTTAGAAATCTTCCCATCTTGAACTTCCCGGTATATTCCTTCAAACTCGCGATATTTCAAAACTGCATCATCATTCCTGCCTGCATCAAGGTCCTGCTGCAGAAGAACCAGAAGATCCTTAGACTTTATCATTTTTTGACGCTGAATTTCAAACGGATAAGCCCCTTCAGGTATTGTCTCGACAGGCACTTTATCGTACTTTACTCGCAGTTTGTCTATAGTATCTTTCAATCGCTTAAGAGACTTTTCATCAGTCCAGTGGCATGCTTCGCTAAATTTTTCTAAATATTCGAGAGTTTCTAAATCTCCTATTGTAGACAGGACGTTTAGAAGTCCATATCCCATGTCCTCACGCTCAAGTAATCTCCAGAACGAATCAGGAAGCATTTCCACAGTACCATATTTCTTCAATGAAGAGATTAGAAAAGATCCCAAACGAAATTCTTTAGAACGCCAATTCGGTTGAGCATATTTTTCGAATAGATTTCCAAGCCTTGTTTTTACTTCGGAAAACACTTCCCCTTTATATTTTTTTGCCACGAACATGATTAAATTAAGCATCTTGCCTCTCGGCACGCCCTGCTCCATCTGCTCCGCATTCCAGAGGGCTTCTACCGTATCATCACTCCACGGTTGATTAACAATCTCCGCAATCCTGTCGCGTTTCTCACTCTGCTCGAAGGATGCCAGCAGATACATTCTGAGTTTATCTTCTTCCCTGTCACGCGGCTCGATAATGATATCCGGGGAGACTTTCCAGAAGCCGGGACTGGAGCTCATAGGAGAAGTTCTACTTAACTTTTCTATTTCTTCGGCTATTTCATGGAGATGTTTTCTGCCTTCGTCAATATTCCCCATTTCCTCCTGCGCGAAACACGTGCAGGTGAAAACGAAAAGGAATAAATATACGGAAAGTGAACTTGCTTTCAAAATCAATCCAATTCCTTAATATCTAATATTATCTATAATCGAGAGGAACCTTATCAATTTCATTTTGTATACTCTTGCCCTCCCGTTTTTATTTTCATAAGTATAGCACTTATTTTGGGTAATGTCCAGTTGACGTGAAAGCGTTCCTGAGAAGTGTTTTGATTTTACCGGCAGCACGTTTGTATCATTCCATGACGGATTGAGCGAAAAAACCAAAAAACATCGAAGAAATAACGGAAATAAACTTGACCCTTTTTGGAGGCGTGATATAGTCCATCCCTTCGGGCTCCGGCGGGGAGTTCGGAAACTGAGAACAGAGAATTGTATAATAACCGCAACCGTAAGGTTGAAGATTGCGGCTACTTGAGAGTGCAGCAATGGATGTTACAGCCGAGCCGCTGCTGGAAGGTAACAAGTTCTACTGTTTCCAGTGCGGTAAGTGTACATCAGTATGTCCGGTCGCACAATACGACGAGCGCTTCAATCCGAGGCTTTTTGTCCTGAAGGCGCTTTTCGGCGACAGGAAAGAACTGGCCGTGCCGGATTCGCCAATCTGGCTATGCACCACCTGCTATAACTGTCACGAGCATTGTCCCCAGGAAGTCAGCCCCATCGATGTCATATATAACATCAAGAATCTGGCTGTCAGTCTGGGCAACGCTCCGGCGACGTGCGAGCAGGTGGCCGAGTCGATTGCGAAAACGGGCTACGCGACGCAGACTGGCGGGTCGGTGAATTCGAGACGCGCGAGGCTGGGACTGCCTGAAATCGAGCCGGTTAACCCTGATGAGCTTGCCGCGCTGCTTGATGCTTGAAAGCAGCGTTTTTTATTGGAAGAGGAAGGCCATGAGCGACAACGGCAGGGATATCACCCTGTTCTACGGGTGCCTTATCACGACCAAGTACCAGCAGGTCGAACTCGCGACAAGCTTCGTGCTCGACAAACTCGGCGCACCCGTAAAACCGGTCAAGGGGTTCTCGTGCTGCCCCGACCCGATTTTCTTCCGCGCCAAGGACAACTACCAGTGGCTTTCACTGGCCGCGAGAAACCTCTGCCTCGCCCAGGATGAGAACGCGGATATCGTCGCCTGCTGCAGCGGGTGCAATTCCACTCTGCGTGACGCAGCCCATATACTCGGCGGCGACGGCGAGCTTCTGAAAAAGACGAACGAAAAACTCTCGAAAATCGGTAAAAGCTACGAGGGAAAAACTGGCGTAAAACATTTCATGGCATTCCTGCGCGACGATGTCGGCATTGAAAAGATACGTGAAACCATCTCCCGCAAACTGCCAGGTCTCAAGGCCGCGCCGTTCTACGGCTGCCATATCCTCAAGCCCAGCGAGGTCATGGAATTCGAGCAGTCGCTGAGATTCCCGAGAAGCCTCGACCCTCTTATCGAGGCGACGGGCGTCGAGGTCATTCACTACGACCACGAGAGCGACTGCTGCGGCAAGGGCTCTATCGAGGAGAAAGTCAATCTCGGCATGGTAAAGACGATACTGCTTTCGGCGAAAGAAGCGGGCGCGGACTTCGTATGCGTCGTATGCCCGTATTGCTTCGCCGCGCTGGAGCTGGGCCAGCTCGGGCTCAAGCGTACGGAGAAACTCGACATCGGCATGCCGATTGTGTTTTATCCGCAGCTCCTCGCGCTTGCGCAGGGGGCGACGATGGAAGAGGCGGGCCTGCAGCTTCACAAGATAAAGGCCGCCTGCATAACGGAAGCTATAACGGAAAAAGCGACTTAACATAAACCATACGGGGCAAGTTCGGAGGTTTGATTTGTCAGCCATAAACGAAGTTGAACAGCCCAGGATAGGAGTTTTCGTCTGCCATTGCGGCCTCAACATTGGCAGCGTCGTCGACTGCCCGGAAGTGGCGAAGTTCGCCGGCAGCCTTCCGAACGTGGTGCATGCGGTGGACAGCAAGTACACCTGCGCCGAGCCGGGCCAGCAGGAAATCAAGAAAGCCATCGCGGAGCACGAGCTTAACCGCGTCGTCGTGGCTTCCTGCTCGCCCCGGATGCATGAGCCGACGTTCCGCGCTGCCCTCGCCGAGGCGGGTCTTAACCCCTACCTTCTCGCGATGGCGAACCTGAGAGAGCACTGCTCCTGGGTCCATGCGGGCAAAGAGAAAGAGGCTACCGAAAAGGCGAAGGACCTCGTCGCGATGGCGGTAAACCGTGCCGCTCTCCTCGAACCGCAGGAAGAAGCCGAAGTAAAAATTCTTCAGAAAACGCTCGTAGTCGGCGGCGGGATTGCCGGAATACAATCGGCGCTCGACCTCGCCGACGCGGGATACGAGGTTTACCTTGTCGAGAAGTCGCCTTCGATAGGCGGCATAATGGCGCAGCTTGACAAGACGTACCCGACCATGGACTGCTCGATATGAATTCTCGGCCCCAAAATGTCGGATGCCGGTCGGCACCCGAACATAACGCTCTTCACGCTTTCCGAGATTAAGGGAATAAGCGGGCATGTGGGCAACTTCCACGTTAAGATACATAAGAAGGCGCGCTACGTCGACGAGAAGGAATGCACCGCTTGCGGAGACTGCCTCGATGTCTGCCCCGTCGCCCTTCCCGACGAATTCAATATGGGCTTTTCGACGCGCAAGGCGATATATCAGCCGTTCCCGCAGGCCGTGCCGAGCGCCTTCGCCGTCAACCCGTCGGAATGCCTGGGAAACAACCCCATAGCCTGCGGCAAATGCATCGACGCATGCGAGAAGAAATGCATCGATTTCGACATGACGGACGAAGATATCGAAATCGAAGTGGGGACGATAATAGTTGCAACGGGCATGGATGTATTCGACCCGACCCCGCTCGAAGAATACGGATACTCGAAATTCGACAACGTGATAACGAGCCTGGAGTTCGAAAGGCTGATAAGCTCCTTCGGGCCGACGAAGGGAGAGCTCGTGAGGCTCTCCGACGGCAAGCTGCCGGAATCGGTCACCTTCATCCAGTGCGTGGGCTCGCGCACCGAGAATCCTAAAAAGGGAAAGCCCTACTGCTCGAACATCTGCTGCATGAATACGGTCAAGGACACGCTCCTAATAAAAGACCATTGGCCCGAAGTGCAGTGCAAGGTGTTTAACATCGATATCCGCGCTTTCGGCAAGGGATTCGAGGACCTTTACAGGAGAAGCCGCGGAGAAGGGGTCGAGTATGTCCGGGGAATTCCGGGACTCGTCGAGCAGGACTCGAAGACGGGCGACCTTATCCTGACCGTCGAAAACGTGCAGACGGGCCACGTCGAAAAGCATCGAACGGGCATGGTGGTTCTTTCCGTCGGAGTGGAGCCGCGCGGAGACAGCGGAGAAATCAAGGAACTTCTCTCGCTTTCCTATACGCCGGACGGATTCTTCATGGAAGCGCACCCGAAGCTCATGCCGGTTGACGCACCGACCAAGGGAGTCTTTTTCGCCGGATGCGCGGAAAGCCCCAAGGATGTAAAGGACTCGGTGAGCCAGGCAAGCGCGGCCGCCGCGCGCGCAAACAGGCTCATGAGAAAAGGCTCGGTCAAGGTCGAAGCGATAACCTCGATGATAAACGAAGACCTCTGCCGTTCATGCGGCATTTGCGAGGATGTCTGCCCTTATCATGCAATAACAGTGGACAAAGAAAACAAGAAGCCCGCCGTCGTAACCCAAGCCGCCTGCACAGGCTGCGGGACATGCGCGGCGGAATGCCCGTTCGGGGCAATTACCATGAGACATTTCAAGGACGAGCAGATTGAGGCGCAGATAGATGCCCTGCTCGCGACCAACCCACAGGACAAGATACTCGCGTTCGCCTGCAACTGGTGCTCTTACGCGGGCGCGGACACGGCGGGCATATCCAGGCTGCAATATCCCCCGAGCGTCAGGCTTATAAGGACGATGTGTTCGGGCCGCGTGGCGACGAGATTCATAGAACGCGCGTTCATGAGAGGCGCTCCGATAGTGCTCGTATCTGGCTGCCATTTCGCAGACTGCCATTACATCACGGCGAACCGCTGGGCTCAGAAGCGAGTCGAGAAAATGTGGAACAAGCTCGAGAAAATGGGAGTGCGCCCGGAACGCCTGCAGCTCGAATGGATATCCGCCGCGGAAGGACAGAAGTTCGCGCGAGTAATGACCGAGCTCGAAAAACTGAGGAAAAAAGTAACGAAAGAAGAAATAATCTATACCATGAAAGCTTTCAGCGAAGCGAAAAAACCGAAAAAGAAAAAACAGAAGGTAACCGCATCGTAGGAGTTGTTAATGACTGAACAGGCCAAATTCAAATGTCTGAGGTGCGGACAGGAGTATTCCGCATCTTTCGACCCGGACCTGGAGCCGCAGGAACGTTCCTGCCCCAAGTGCAGGTCCAACTCCCAGCGCAGGCTGAAAGAAGACAAGAAAAAAGAAGCTTCCAGCGGAGGCAAAAAGTGAAAAAGATGTGGCGCAGACCGCTTGACTCACAGGACGTAAAGGTACCCGTGGGGATGGTTCACATTATCCAGGACCGGTGCAAGGGATGCGGTTTTTGCATCGAATACTGTCCGCGCAGCACCTTGCGCGAATCAGTAAAATTCAATGCCAAAGGTTATCATTATCCCGAACTGGACAAGCCCGATTCATGCGTTAATTGCGGTCTGTGCGAGCTCATATGTCCCGAGTTTGCCATTTTCTCGACGTTCTGCGAGGAAGTGCCCGCTAACGGCAAAGGAGCCTGAGCTGTGACATTAACCAAGGGTGTTTTCACAGGTGTTCATTTCTGGCAAGGCGATATTGCAGTCGCGGAAGGCGCGCTTGCGGCGGGATGCCGCTTCTTCGCCGGCTACCCTATTACACCTGCAAGCGAAGTTGCCGAAAGGATGAGCAAGCGACTGCCTCCCATAGGCGGCGTCGCCATACAGATGGAAGATGAAATCGGCTCTATGGCCGCCATACTCGGAGCCTCATGGGGAGGCGCCAAGTCAATGACAGCCACAAGCGGGCCGGGAATAAGCCTCATGCTCGAAAATATCGGGCTGGGCATGATGACAGAAACTCCCTGCGTTGTAATCAACGTCATGCGAGGCGGGCCTTCGACAGGCCTTCCTACCGACTGGGCACAAGCCGATATCATGCAGGCCAAGTGGGGTTCTCACGGGGATTACGGCTGTATCGCCGTCTGCCCAGACAGTCCGCAGGAATGCTTCGACCTTACCGTCGAGGCTTTCAACTTGTCCGAGCAGTATCGCCTACCGGTGTTCGTCCTGACCGATGCGGCCGTCGGGCACATGACCGAAAGAGTTCTCGTGCCGGAAGATGATAAGCTTGACATTACCCCGAGAAGGTTGACAAGCAAGAAACCGGGAGAATACAGGCCCTACGATTACGGAAAAAATCTTGTTCCCGACGGAGTGATTGCTGGCCAGGGTTATAACATTCATATCACGGGCCTGACACACGACGAAAAGGGCTATCCAGTCATGACGGCCGAGGTTCAGGACAAGCTCGTAAGAAGGCTGAACGATAAAATACGGAACAACGCCGACAAGATAGTAATGCTCGACGAAAAGAATACGGAAAACGCCGATGTCGTGGTAGTCTCTTATGGAATCGCGGGCCGTATCGTCGGCCCGGCCATCGAGATGGCAAATAAAGAAGGGATAAAAACCGGTTTTCTCCGAATGAAAACATTGTGGCCCTTCTGCGAAAAACGGATACGGGAGCTTTCCGAAAAAGTCAACGGCTTCGTAGTGGTCGAGATAAATTACGGGCAAATGGCTCTGGAAGTGGAACGCTGCGCCGGCGGCAAGTCGAAAGTGCTTCTCCAGGAACACATGGGTGCTGGAGTGCCAACCACGCAACAGATTCTTGAAAAAATAAGAAAGGCTGCGAAATGACAACGCAGACTAAGGAAAAACCCGACACTTGCGAGGAGATTCGCCACCCCATAGAAAAACTCCTTCGCATGGACAGGATACCGCACATCTGGTGTCCGGGCTGCGGCATAGGAATAGTCGTAAACGCACTCGGCCAGGCTATTGCAGACCTGCAGCTCGACCCGAAGAAGATTGCAATCGTAAGCGGCATCGGTTGCACTGGCCGCGTGGCGGGCTACGTCAACCTCGACTCCTTCCATACGACCCACGGGCGGGCCATACCGTTCGCGACGGGCCTCAAGCTCGCAAATCCCGAGTTGACTGTTATCGTGGTATCAGGAGACGGGGACCTTCTCGCAATAGGCGGGAACCATTTCATCCATGCCGCCAGGCGCAACGTGGATATCAACGTTATCTGCGTCAACAACCTGATTTACGGCATGACCGGCGGACAGGTATCGCCGACTACGCCGGTAAAGGGAATAAGCTCGACCACCCCGTATGGCAGCTTCGAGCCGCCGTTTAATCTGCCTTACCTGGCAATGTCCAGCGGGGCCGTTTACGTGACGCGCTATACCGCGCTTCATGTCAGAAGGCTGAAAAAATCAATAAGAAAATCGCTTTCGAGGAAAGGATTCTGCTTCATGGAAGTGGTGTCCCCCTGCCCCACGGTTTACTCGCGAAGGAACAGGCTGGGCACGGGACTCGACATGATGAGATACTACCACGACAATTCCATCATCAAGCACGGGGCAAATCCGGAAGAAGCGGACATCTCTCTCGGAAGCAAGATAATAGTAGGCAAATTCCGCGAGGTCGATAAGCCCACTTTCACCGACATGGTGGAATCCAACCTGCGCCACTCGGTTGGCAAAGATGAGAAAGCGCCTAAAATTGATGTCAGCCATAGTCTGAACAATAAGCCGCGTTTAAAGAAAAAGAGGTAAGCTGTCAGCGTTTATCAGGAGTATTGCCCGTGAAAACCGAAACGGCAGAAAAAAAATCAAAATCCGCAAAAGCCGGACAGGCCAATGAAACCGCTATCAAGCTCTGCGGCTTCGGAGGCCAGGGCATCATTCTTTCCGGAGTGCTTATCGGCAAGGCCGCCGCTTTATACGACGGATTGCAATCCACATTTACGCAGTCATACGGTCCGGAAGCACGCGGAGGCGAATGCAGCGCCAGCGTAATCGTAGGAAAGCAGCGCGCAAGCTATCCTTTCGTGAACAATGCCGATGTGCTGGTGGCCATGTCGCAAGTGGCATTTAACAAATACATTGTATATCTCAAGCCGAACGGCCTCTTGATTCTCGACGCCGACCTCGTGGAGCCCTTAAAGGTTCCGAAAGGCGCCGTCATCAGGGCCGTCCCCTCGACGGCATTTGCCGAACAACTGGGCAATAAAATCGTGGCAAACGTCGTTATGCTCGGATTTTTCACGGCAGTATCCGGAAGCGTCACGCGCAAGTCAATGGAAAGAGTTATCTCGGAAACAGTTCCCAAACGCTTTCTCGAACTCAATAGAAAAGCTTTCGCTATGGGGTTCGAACATGCAGAATCAAAAGAAAGTTACCTTTAGCGGGGTTTGTCAATGAAGCTTGTAATCAGCAAACAGGCTATTGAAAACAATCAGCTTGACAAGGTGGAAGAAATCAGCGGAGAAAAAATCTACCGCTGTTACCAGTGCGGCAGGTGCTCTGCAGGATGCCCCATGGTGGAAGCCATGGATATCACCCCCAATCAGGTGATACACATGCTTCAAATAGGCGACCCGGAAGTACTTACCGCCAAGGCGCCCTGGCTATGCGCGGCATGCCACACCTGCGACGTGCGCTGCCCACACGGCATAGACATATCAAGGATTATGGAAGCCATCAGGCTTTTGAGTTTGAGAAGGAACGAGGATTTCCTCGCGCCGGACAGCCTTCCCGGCGAAGTTTACGAGGAAATGCCCCAGATAGCGCTGGTAGCCGCGTTCAGGAAATTTACAGCATGACAAAAATTGCATATTATCCGGGCTGCACGCTGAAAGACCAGGCTCTCGGCTTTGAAGAAACGACAATCGCAGTCATGAAGAAGCTGGGCGTCGAGCTTGCTGAGCTCTCGCGATGGAACTGCTGCGGCACGGTCTACAGCCTGTCCTCAGACAACCTTATGCTCCAGACCGCACCCCTGCGCAACCTCGTCAGGGTCAAGGAAGATGGCTACGATGCCGTCGTAACTCTTTGCTCGATGTGCTATAATACCCTGAAGCGGGCGAACGACCTTGTCCGCGAAGAGCCGGAAAAACTCGACAAGCTCAACCTGTTCATGAATCGGGAAGAAGTCGATTATACCTCGGATGTCAAAGTATATCATCTGCTCGAATATATGAGGGACGAAATCGGATTTGACGCGATAAAAAAAGCCGTGAAACTGCCGCTTGAAGGCATGAAACTGGCCGCCTACTACGGCTGCCTCCTTACGCGGCCGGAAACGCTCGGATTCGACGACGTCGAGAATCCGACAAGCCTTGACAAGCTTATATCCGCTATGGGAGCCGAGCCGGTCAAATACGCTTACAAAACTGAGTGCTGCGGCTCGTATGAAACGGTTTCCGCGCCGGCAGCGGTCGCGGAAAGAACCTACAGCATAGTAAAATCGGCTGCTTCGGCCGGCGCGCAGGCGATTCTCACCTCGTGCCCGCTCTGTTTTTACAATCTCGATTCGCGCCAGAAACTCGCCAAGAAAAGCCACGGCGATTTAAAAGAAATGCCGATTATGTACATTACTCAACCGCTGGCCGTCGCGTTCGGACTGGACCAGGAGATATGCAGGTTCGAAAGGAACCAGATTAAACCCGATTCTTTATTTGAAAAACTGATGTCACCTTCCGGTGAATCGACTTAATTGAAAATTCAAATAACTGAGTGGAGAAGTGCTGTGAAACGGATAGGCGTTTTTGTTTGTCACTGCGGTATCAACGTCGCCTCGACGGTGGACCCGGAGAAAGTGGTCGAGGAAGTCAGCAAACATCCCAACGTGGCTTTTGCGACCAACTACGTTTACATGTGTTCCGACCCGGGCCAGGAGACCATCCGAAAGGCGATAGAGGAACACAAGCTCGACGGGGTAGTCGTCGCGGCCTGTTCTCCAACCCTTCACCAAAACACTTTCCGAAAGCTGATTACGCGCTCAGGCTTGAACTATTACCAGCATGAGACTGCAAACATACGCGAATGGTGCTCGTGGGTCCACAAGGACAAGGAAGAAGCCACCCGCAAGGCAGTCAAGATAGTGCTGACCGCGGTTGAGAAAGTATTGAAAGACGAGAATCTCGAAGCGATAAGCGTGCCCGTCACTAAGAAAGCCCTCGTCATAGGCGGCGGCATCGCGGGCATTCAGACCGCGCTCGATATAGCGAACGCAGGGCACCAGGTTCTGCTTGTTGAAAAAAAGCCATCCATCGGCGGGCATATGGCGCAATTGTCGGAGACATTTCCAACTCTCGACTGCTCCCAGTGCATCATGACTCCCCGCATGGTAGAAGTCGCGCAGCATCCCAACATTACTCTAATGACGAACTCGGAAGTTCTGGAAGTCGGCGGCTACGTCGGCAACTTCGAAGTAAAAATAAAGAAAAATCCCACGTATGTCGACTGGTCGAAATGCACCGGCTGCGGGATTTGCACTAAAGAATGCCGCCTCGAAGGCAAGATTCCCGACGATTTCAACCAGGGACTTACCAAGAGGGGCGCAGCTTATATAATGTTCCCGCAGGCCGTACCGCTCAAGGCGACGATAGACCCGAACAACTGCCTTATGGTCACGCGCGGCAAGTGCGGCAAAGAGCCCAAGTGCGTCGCCGCCTGCACGGCCGAAGCCATTAACTTCGACATGAAGGAAGAAATAGTCGAAGAAAAAGTCGGCGCAATCGTGACGGCGACTGGATACGAACTCTATTCGAAAAAGAACCTCGGCGAGTACGGCGCAGGCGACATACCCGACGTGGTAGACGGGCTGACATTCGAGCGCATTCTTTCCGCATCTGGCCCCACCAACGGGGAGGTCAGAAGACCTTCCGACGGACAGGTGCCGAAGGAGGTCGTTTTCGTGCAGTGCGCGGGCTCCCGCGACAAGGAGTTTCACCGCCCCTACTGCTCGAAGATTTGCTGCATGTATACGGCCAAACACGCCATGCTTTACAAGCACAACGTGCACGACGGACAGGCCTACGTCTTCTATATCGATGTGCGAACGGGCGGCAAGGGATACGAGGAGTTCTACGACAGGACGACGGAAGAGGAACGCGTCGTTTACCTTCGCGGCAAAGTATCCCGGATATTCCAGGATGGCGACAAGGTAATGGTCTGGGGCATAGACACCCTGACCGGCAAAAAAGTCGAGATTGCCGCGGACATGGTGGTACTGGCGACCGCCATGGTGCCCCAGGAGGACATAAAGGAGCTTTCAAGCAAGCTTAAGATACAGATTGACGAAAACGACTGGCTCTCCGAAGCGCATCCCAAGCTAAGACCCGTCGAGACTCTCACTTCCGGCATATTCCTTGCAGGAGCCGCGCAAGGCCCCAAGGACATACCGGAAACCGTCTCACAGGCCTCGGGCGCGGCTTCCAAGGTTCTCGCCCTCTTCTCGAAAGACACTTTCGAAAGAGACCCTCTTATCGCCGACGTCGACGAAGACCTTTGCGTCGGATGCGGCGTTTGCGTCGAGATATGCCCGTACGGAGCACGCGAGCTCGACAAGGCCAGAGGTATAGTCACCGTCAACCCGGTTCTTTGCGAAGGTTGCGGAGCTTGCGCGGCGGGATGCCCCTCGGGTGCAATTACGCATGCTAACTTCAGCGCCAAACAGATACTGAACATGGTTACGCCGTACTTGGACAAGTAGCTTTTCGAGGTTAAAAATGCCTGTGAAATCAAATAAGGTGATTGTTGTAGGAGCCGGAATCGGCGGTATCAAGGCCGCATGCGACCTTGCGGAGCTCGGGTTCGACGTGCACCTCGTCGAAAACGCGCCAAACATCGGAGGAAAGCTCCAACAGCATGACCGCTGGTTCCCTACGGACGACTGCACGATGTGCCAGTCTCTGCCCTACCTCGCCGTACAGGGCGCCCAGGAACGCTGCCTGCGGCGGGTACTCGCATTTCCCGGACTGACGGTTCATCCGTACTCGGAGCTTGAGTCCCTCTCCGGCGACTGGGGCAGCTTCAAGGCCACGATTAAAGAAAAATCCCGCCTCATCCGGCAGGAACTCTGCACGGCATGCGGCAAATGCGCCGACGTCTGCCCGGTCGAGGTTCCGGACAAATTCCAGGGCGGACTGGTCAAGAGAAAAGCCGCCTACATTCTCTACGAAGGCGCATATCCCAACACCTACACCATCGACCCAGACGCCTGCACGAAATGCGGCGAATGCGTCAAGGCCTGCCCGACGGAGGCTGTCGATTTGGAGCTTGCGGACAATACGTTCGAAGTAGACGCAGGCGCCGTGGTACTTGCTCCCGGATTCGAAGAGTTCGACCCCGCCCTGCTACCGAGTTACGGATATGCGCGGTTCGACAACGTCGTCACCTCGACCCAGTTCGAGAGAATAACGGCCGGTTCGGGCATAACACCCGGAATCCTGACCCGCCCCTCGGACGAAAAGACTCCGGAATCGCTCGCGTTCATAACCTGCGTGGGAAGCAGGGACAAGGAGCGGCCTTATTGTTCCTACGCATGCTGTATGTACACTTTGAAAGAAGCAATACTTGCAAAAGAACTGCACCCGAATATCGAAGTCACCGTTTTTTATATGGATATGCGCGCTTTCGGCAAGGAGTGGTGGAGATATTACGCGAAGGCGCAAAAACTCGGCGTTAATTTCGTCAGGTGCAGAATAGCCTCGATAGAGGACGCGGAAAACGGCGACCTGAAAATCAATTACGAGGATGAATCGGGCTCTTATTTCTCTAAAATACTCGGCATGGTAGTCCTTGCCGCCGGTCAGGTCCAAAGCGAGGAATCGCGCGGGCTCGCGGAAACGGCCGGAGTCGAAACCGACGAATGGGGCTTCTGCAAGACCCGCGAATTCCATCCCGTCCAGACGAGCAGGACAGGCGTATTTGCTGCAGGTTCTTTCGCGGGACCGGCGGATATAGCGGCGACAGTCTCTCAGGCCCAGGCGGCGGCACTCGAAGCGGCCTCGCTTCTATGGGAGGCGCGAATCCCCTTACCGGAGCCAACCGAGCTGCGCAAATCAGACAAGCCCAGAGCGGCGGTCGTGATTGCCGGCGAAAACGCCGAACAACTCGGTGAAATGCTTTCGGACAAATGCAGCCCCAAGTATATCGAGATAACGGATGCAAGTTGCCCATCAATCATTATCGGAGCAATCGCGGCATCAATAAAAGAACTCAACGATGCCGACAGGGTCGTCGCGGCCGCGCCTATTTCGTTCGCATGGGAAGCGCTTCTTATGCAGAAACTCGAGGCTCTGGGCATTGCTGCGAACAAGGTCGAAGTGATAAATACGACCAAGTCCGACGTGGTGCTTACTACAAAGCTTATAACGGCGGCGTTTGAAAGAGTAATGCATGCCGACGATGCCGCGTTAGGGGCCGCTGAGATCACCCCCACCGCTCTCGTACTGGGCGGCGGAGTATCGGCGCTTACTGCGGCCAGGGCGCTCGGAGTCCTCGGATTTCAGGTGCATCTCGTAAATAGCAGAAACGAATTCGGCGGACAGGCGGAAAAAATCCATACAAGCGAGCACGGCCAAAACGTCGACGACTTTATCGCGGAACTTGTCGCTGATGTCGAAAAACAGGAAAATATCTGCATATACAAGGAAACAACACTCTCCAATACGGCGGGAAAAGCCGGCAGGTTTGTCAGCATCATTGAGACGGGTGAAGAAAAAAGAGAAATAGTGCACGGCGCTCTTATCATTGCGACTGGCGCCGCCGAATACGATTTTTCCAAAGACGAATATCCCGAAGGCGTAATCACCCAGAGCGACTTCGAAAAAATGTTGTTTGAAAAGAAAAAATCCGGCACCGTCGCCATGATACAATGCGTCGGGAGCCTGAACGAAAAACATCCTTATTGCAGCAGGACCTGCTGCATCAAGGCGGTCAAGAACGCGATTGCCGCCAAGGAAGCGGACCCGAAGTCGGAGGTTTTCATACTCTGCAGGGAAATCATGACCTACGGCCTTCACGAGCTTATTTACGACGAAGCACGTGACAAGGGCGTAATCTTCATAAGGTACGAAGAAGACAAGCCGCCAGTGGTTTCAAAGGATGGAAAATCGTTCAAGGTCAAAGTATACGACCCGCTTCTCGAAGAGGAAGTGGAAATCAATGCCGACAAGGTCATCCTTTCCACGGGAACGGTCTGTTCCGAATCATCTCTGGCTCGCGCTGTGGGTATTGAGCTCGACGAGTTCGGCTTCTTCAAAGAGGCCAATCCCAAGTTTCGCCCAGTCGAAACGGACCGGGCGGGCATCTTCATATGCGGACTTGCCCAGGGACCGCAGACAATGGATGAATCCATTACCCAGGCGAATGCGGCCGCCGGGCGCGCCGCCGCGATACTGGCCCGCAAGTCGCTCCTTTCCGGGACGCTCACCTCGACGGTATCCAACCGCTGGTGCGTCGGCTGCGAGATGTGTATTACAGTCTGCCCGGTTCATGCGCGCGTGATGGATGTCGAAAAGAAAAAAGTGAAAGTATACGGCGAGCTCTGCGTAGCATGCGGGGCGTGCGCTACCGTTTGCCCGTCGTCCGCGGCCAAATCGACCGCGGCAAACGACAGGCAAGTGTTGTCAACAATTGAAATACTAACTGCTGATTAATTTCAAAGGAGACCGCATATGGCTGAATTTGAGCCCAAAATTGTCGGATTCTTCTGCAACTGGTGTACCTCGGCCGCTGCAGACCTGGCCGGTACTTCCAGGCTTGAATATCCGACCAACATCAGGCCGATACGCCTGATGTGTTCGAGCTCCGTTGACCCGGTCTACGTTCTCAAGACATTGTTGGACGGCGCTGACGGAGTCATGGTGGGAGGGTGACACCCGGGAGACTGCCACTATGTTAGTGGCAACTACAAGGCGCGGCGCAGGATAAAGCTTCTCGACTCCATTCTCGGCACGCTCGGGCTCGAGAATGACAGAGTCACCTTGAAATGGATAAGCGCCAGCGAGGGAAGGAAGTTCGCGGAAACTGCCCGGAGCTTCACCGAGAAAATAAAGAAACTTGGCCCTTCGCCCATGGCCAGGGAAGCATAAGGACTGCAGGGAGAAAAATATGGCTGAGTCAGTAAAACTCAAGGTTACGGATTCCCCCGAAGCGGCGCTTAAAGACTTCCTCAAAGCGCTGCTCGAAAAAGAAGTGGTCAAAGCCGTCTTGTGCGCCAGGCCGACCGGTTCCGGCTCAATCACTTACGCGATGGCCGGAAACGCCGGGGAAATAGATAAAAGCTCCCCGCTCGCCCCGTGCATGCCGGTAAATGCGGGCACCGTAGTCAGCGACATGACCAAAGTGCAGGCTTTCGACGAACCCGTCGCGGCGGTGCTGAGACCCTGCGAGACGAGGGCACTCGTCGAACTCGTAAAGCTGCAGCAGGCGTCGCTTGAAAACCTTCTAATTATAGGGCTGGACTGCTACGGCACATACGCGACAAGCGACTACAAGAAGCTCGATTCCGGAACCGTCCTGCTTGAAGACGGTGCTGAAAATGTACGGGCCGCATGCGTGGTCTGCGAATACCCCGTGGCACCCGTGGCCGACATCGAGGTGGGACTCATAGGGTCCGACCCCGGTTCCGAAATATTCCTCATCGGCAAAACCGAATCGGGCAAGGATGCGCTCGACAAGGCGGGAACCGGCGAGGAGGGCGCTTCACCCAAGCGCGAAGCCGCCGTTGAAGAGCTCAAGAAAAAGCGGGTCGACGCTCTTCAATCGCTTGTCAAAGACATTCAAAAAGAAATCGCGGGCTGGGACGGAGTCTCAACCTATTTCGCGGACTGCATTAACTGCCACAACTGTAAGACGCTCTGCCCCGTTTGCTACTGCAGACAGTGCTTCTTCGACTCGGACACGCTCGAAGTGGAAGGACACAGACATATTGCCGCGGCGCAGAGAAAGGGCTCAGTCAGGATGCCCGACGATACGATGCTTTTCCACCTGACACGCATGAACCATATGGGACTTTCCTGCGTCGGCTGCGGTCTTTGCTCCGACGCATGTCCAAACGACATAGACGTATTCAAAGTGTTCCGGACAATCGCGCATAACGCGCAGAACGAGTTCGACTACGTACCGGGACTCAGCACTGAAGATGAACTTCCCCTTGCGGTTTATCGCGAGGAGGAATTTCAAACCATAGGGGAATAGGCAGGCAGTCACAACAACCTGTTAGTAGGTAAGGAAAATGGCTGAAGAAAACGGCGACATGGTTGACATTTACATCATGGGCAAGAAATACCGCGTGCCGAACGCACTCACCATCATGAAGGCGCTTGAATACGCGGGTTATGTTTACGTAAGAGGCTGCGGCTGCAGGGGCGGCTTTTGCGGTGCCTGCGCGACGGTTTACCGGCTTCCCGGCGACTACAAGCTGCACGTGGCGCTTGCTTGCCAGGAAGTAGTGCAGGAAGGGATGGCGGTTGCGCATATTCCGTTCTACCCGGCGAACAAGGAGCTTTATGACATAGACAAGCTCAAGCCGAACGCCGAATCCATCCTGAAGCTCTACCCGACCGTATACCGTTGCGTAAGCTGCAATACTTGCACCAAGGCGTGCCCCCAGGAAATACAGGTGATGGACTACGTCCAGGCGGCTCTGCGAGGAGACATAGCGAAAGCTGCCGACATTTCCTTCGCTTGCATAATGTGCGGGCTATGCGCTTCGCGCTGTCCGGCGGAGATTCCGCAGTTCAACGTGGGAATACTCGCACGCAGGCTGTATTCGAGGCATATCGCCCCTCCGGCGCAACACCTTGCAGACAGGATGCAGGAAGTCGAGGAAGGCAAATTCGAGGAAGAGATTGACAAGCTCATGAAGATGAACAAAGACGAGCTTCAGGAGCTTTATACAAAAAGAGACATGGAACCGAAGTAGCGGGAGCTGACATGAGTGCCTACAGTCCGAAAATGCTGGAATCCATCAAGCGTCTCGAAGGCACGCGCCAGGAGCGCATTAAGATGGAGCCTCTTCCCCTCATAGGGCCGGAGGAAAAGACAAAACTTCTCGAAGAGTTCCACCCCGATTACAAGAAGGGGACGCAGCGAGAGATTAAAATCGGCCCGAGCAAGGGCGAAAAAACGCCTTACGAAATCGCCGATATCTTCGAGGCTTATTCCCTTATAAACCCCGACAACTTCGAGATTGGCGAACCCGACTACGATGTCGATGTTCTCGTGGTGGGTGGAGGAGGCGCAGGATGCGCGGCGGCGCTCGTGGCTCAGGAGAGCGGCGCGAGCGTGCTTCTTTCCACGAAGCTGCGAATCGGCGACGCCAATACAAACATGGCGCAAGGCGGCATTCAGGCTGCCGACAAGTCGCACGATTCGCCCGCAATCCATTATCTCGACGTGATTGGCGGCGGACGCTTCACCAACGACCCCAGTCTGGTTCGCGCTCTCACCATAGACGCGCCGGGCGTTATCAAATGGCTCGAAGACCTCGGCATGATGTTCGACAAGGAGCCTGATGGAACGCTGGTCGAGATACACGGCGGCGGGACGAGTCGCAAAAGGATGCACTCCGCACGCGATTATTCGGGCGGAGAGATAATGAAGACGCTTCGCGACGAGGTGTTCAACAAGAAAATCCCGTTCGTCGAATTCTCTCCGGTAGTGGAGCTGCTTACATCGGGCGACACCTGCACAGGTGCGGTTCTTTACAACATGGAAACCTCCGAGACCCTGATAGTCCGGGCGAAAACCACGATTATCGCCGCCGGAGGCAGCGGAAGGCTTCACGTGCAGGGATTTCCCACAAGCAATCACTACGGAGCCACCGGCGATGGTCTTATCCTCGCCTATAGGGCGGGCGTGCCCTTCGTCTTCATGGACACGATACAATACCACCCGACCGGCGCAGCCTACCCGGAACAGATACTCGGCCTGCTTGTAACGGAAAAGGTTCGCGGGCTGGGCGCACACCTGGTGAACAACGAGGGAAACCGCTACATCTACGAACTCGAAACCCGCGACGTAAACGCCGCCGGGATTATCCGGGAATGCCTCGGCCGCAAACGCGGCGTAGAAACCCCGTCGGGCCAGCAGGGAATCTGGCTCGATTCGCCGGTAATCGACATAACTCAGGGCGCAGGAACCATCCAGAAAGCCCTGCCCGCAATGTTCCGCCAGTACATGAACTTCGGGATTGACATGACGAAAGAGCCGATTCTTATCTATCCCACGCAGCACTATCAGAACGGCGGCGTAAAAATCGACGAGAACGGACTCGCCGACGGCGTGAAAAACCTTTATATCGCTGGCGAAAGCGCGGGCGGCATACACGGGCGCAACAGGTTAATGGGCAATTCGCTTCTCGACATTCTCGTCTTCGGGAAAAGAGCAGGCATACATGCCATCGAAGTTTCCAGGAATATCGAGCATGGAGCGCTTACGCTCGACCACGTCAAAAAATACCACAAGGAGCTTGACGGGTTGAAAATGGAGGAAAAGCGCTATTCACCGAAACTCCTGCCCGACTATAGGCAGCCGGAATTAAGAAAAGACCCCGAGCCGATTATCATATAACACTTGCTCGGAATTAGTCGGCATGACCATGTTTTTTATCGCGCCGGAGCCTTCTCCGGCGCTTTTTTTTCGCCTTCTCAAAGAGCTTGCTTGCACTATATGCAAACGCAGGGGGAATCATCCGGATAATCTCGGGATAATCGAGCATTCCTACCGCGGCTCCCTTTCGAATCACGCGCAGCACGTGCGCAGGCGAATAGAAACTGCCATCCATTTTCCTGCGAATCGCCCTGAGGTCGGCCTTGGAACAATGGTTCGAAAAGATTATTCCATCTTCCGCGACTTGATAGCCCGGGTTCTCAGCCACCAGTTCGGCAAGACCGGAATTTTCCTCCATATGAAGGATGTTCAGGGTCATGAAATCAAGCCCGAGAGAACGCGCGAAAGGCAGTATATCGAGTATCTCAGCCTTTGATTCGCCGACGTTGCCGACGATAAAATAGCCGTTCGTCATAAACCGCGTACTGCGAAAAGTATCGAACGCTGCCTGAATTTCGCGGACGGTCGTCTTCTTGTCGAGCACCTTGAGCGATTTGTCGTGCGCACTTTCAATGCCCAGTGACAGAATCCTGAAACCGGCTCTCCACATCCTTCGCAGCAAGGAGGGATACTTATAAACGGATATCCGCGCCTGAACGCCGATAATCTTTCTGATTCCACTCCTGATTATCAAGTCGCATATCTTTTCGACCCGGCCGACATCGACGAAGAAATTCTCATCGATAATGCCGACCCATTTCGACTTGACCTGCCGCAATTCTTCGACTACGGACTCGGGCGTGCGCGCGGCCCAAGGGCGGCGCCTGCCGTATGCGTCGAGCCTGAGGGCGCAGAACTTGCATCGGAACGGGCAACCCCACGAAGTCATTATCACGTCGAAAGGAACGCCGAAGCTCCTGCCTTCGAGCTGAACTTTGTAAGGCTGCCTGCGAAGCGAGCGGCACGGGTATTTCATGGAAGTAATATCGCCGTGCATTCTCCCTTCATTCTCGACAATCTCGCCGTTTCGCCTCCATACCAGGCCCTTGATATCGTCGAAAGAAACGCCCTCGGCGAGTTCTTTTATCGTTTCGTGGCCATCCCCGGAAACCACGGCAGTAACGTTGGGCAGCATGCGCAAAAGCTCGCTTGCCCTGTCCGTCGCGGTGCGTCCCCCGATTATCACCGGCTTACCGGCGGGCAAGCTCCTTATCACTTCGCAAACTTCCTCGAACTCGTACTTCCAGTTGACGCTGACGCAAAGCGCATCGAATCCTTCGAAATTTCCGAAACCATTTCGCTCGTAGCGCAGGTCGAATACCCCGACCCTGGGCACAACCTCTGCAGCCGACGCCGCGACATATTCGAGTCCGACGGGTGGAAAGAAGCTGTACATGGGCACTTCGCGCCGATAGGGATAGATGAAAGCCGCGCTCTTCCAAGCCTTTCCGCCACTATGAGAGGTTTTCATCTATGAAGCCTTTTATCATTTTCTTCATTTCTTTTTTCAATAATTCCCTGACGAGCGTGCGATGGTCAATGTCCATGGCAGAGATATGCATCTGCACTCCATCAAGCTGTTCGAGTGAGTTGCCGAAATCGTCTTCCGTATCCATGCCAAGTTCGTTGAGCTCCTCGTGGGCGATGTCTTCGAGTCGCTGGCGTACGACCTCGTTGAGCGCCTCCTGAAGGATTTTATTGGATTCGTTTTTCAGCACGTAATCGAACTGTTCTCGCAGACATTTCCGGAACTCGGCCCTGTCGAAGTTGATTGGCATTCTCACCTCCGAGTAACTGACGCCTGCATACGGCCTTGCGTCATCAGTATCAAGCGTCGATTGCAATCACCCGAAAGCAGTTTACTCGCGTTTTCCCTCAATGTCAACGAAGGCTGAAGCGGAATTGACTTGAAATTTGCCGCCGCCGCGTGTAAGCATATGTTTTTCGACGGCTTTTATTTTTTCCTTCAGTGAATCATTATGAATAATCCGCTTGTATCCGTCATAATGCCCGCCTTCAACTGCGCCGAGTTCGTCGGACAGGCGATAAATTCCATACTTGCCCAGGAATACAAGCAAGTCGAAATCATAGTCGTGGACGACGGCTCTACCGACGAAACGCCCGGTATCGCGCTGGAGTACGGCGCGCCCGTACGCCTTCTCCGGCAGGAGCGCCAAGGCCCATCAGCTGCGAGAAACGCCGGCATAAGCGCTTCTCGCGGAAAGCTCGTCGCGTTTCTCGATGCGGACGACCTCTGGAAACCTGACAAACTCGCTTATCAAGTGCCGCTTTTCGACGACCCGGAAACGGGGATGGCTTACTGCAACTTCGACTATATCGATGAAAACGACGGCCTGATAAGAACCCGTCTCGGCCGCTGGTACAGAGGCGGAATATTCACTCCGATGATGAAATACGGCCTCGCCTGGACGGGCACGGTCGTCGCGAGGAAGGAAATATTCGAAAAAACCGGCCTTTTCGACGAACGAATGCCGACTGCGGAAGACTGGGACATGTGGGTAAGAATCAGCGCACTTTGTAAAGTTGATTACGACATTCATACTCTCGCCTCGTACCGCATGCGCAGCGGGTCGCTCCTGGGCGGAATCGAATTTATCGAATGGATGATATACAGTCTGAACAAGAATTTCGAAACCTACGGACGACTCGCGGGGATGAGTTATCGCGAGTACAGGCGGCTCCTGGCCCATTATTACTACCGCCTCGGTAACGGCAGTCTACCCGCCAGCATAAGCAGGCGCCACCGTGCCTATCTCTGGCGCGCAATCAGGACCTACCCTTTCCACTTCAAGGCGCTCCGGGCTTATTTCTGGGGACTCTGCGCTTACTGGCGCGGCCGCAAGTCGGAAGCAATCGGGCTCGACTACCTCAACCGGTAGGATTTCTCAGATTTTTATATCCTTCCATTTGCCCCTTCGATAGATAAAGAAGAATATCACCGTCCTAAGCGCCCAGTCGAGAGCCGTCGTTATCCAGACGCCCGCAAGACCGAGCCCGAAAACGACGGCGAGCAGGTACGCAACCGGAACGCGTATGCTCCAGACGGATATGGCTCCCACGATGGCGGGAGTTTTCGTGTCGCCCGCACCCTGGAAAGCTCCCTTGAACACATCCGCAACAGCCATGAACGGCTGCTCGATCGCTCCAAGCATGAGACACATTGCCGCAAGACTGACAAGATTGAGGTCGTCGGTAAACATGCGGGCAAGGTATCCGGGAAAGACAAGAAACACAACGCCCGCAAGACTCATTACCATAAGCCCCACTTTCATGGATTCCCTCGTACCCATCTCGGCGAGGTCTTTTCTGTTCGCCCCGAGACTCTGGCCAACGATTGTTGCAGCCACCATATAGAATGCGTCGCCTGCCATGAAACCGAGAGACTCTATGCCAATAGCCACCCTGTGCGCCGCCATGGCAGTAGTCCCCATGACTGCAACAATCTTGGTAAACATGAGAAAGCCCGAGTGCACGAAAAGCGGCTCGATTGCCGCGGGTATGGAAATTTTGACAACCCGCCATACCGTTTCCTTCGTGACCAGGAGAAAACCGCTAAACCTTATTCTCACCGCGCTGCGTGACGAGAAAACGTGAATCAGCAGAAGCAGGCCGCTCAGGGACCTTGAAAGCGCGGTCGCAATCCCTGCGCCCGCAAGACCCATTTCCGGAAAACCGAACTTGCCGAAAATCAGGACGTAATTGCCCACAATGTTGAGGCAGTTGGATACTATGCCGACAAGCATCGGCGTACGCGTATCGCCCGCCGCCCTCAGTATGCTCGAAGCCACCATGCCAAGAAAGGTTAGAGCGAACGGGGCCATGATGATGGCGAAGTAGTATTCGCCTTCAAGAACCACATCCGTCTCCGTCATGAACAACCGGACCATGGGCCCCGCGAAGACTGTCCCGAGGATTGAGATGGCGATACCGCCAACAAGAGAGATGAGCAGGCCGGTGGCTGCGTTTGCCTCGGCTTTCTTCGAATCGCCCTCCCCCACCGCCCGCGCGACGGACGCCATCGTGCCAATTCCGACGGCCATAAGCACCATCGAAGTCGACCACAATATGGGCCCAGCAATTCCCACGGCGGAAAGAGCCACCTCTCCGAGCCTTCCAACCATCATGGTGTCTGTAATGAAAAAGAGCGTTATAAGGAAGTTCTGGACAATAATAGGCCAGACAAGCGAGAGGACAGTCTTTCGCATATCCCGGCTGTTTTTTATTTCATCTATCTTGAGCGCTTTCGCCACGGAATCCGCCGTCTTTTTCAGGTTAACGGAAAACCAAAGGCTAACGCCGCAACGCTTCGGTGTCAACAACTTACGTGCAAATAGCACGAATGAAATCGACAGCCCTTCCGCCACACCGATTTTGCTTGAAAGGCGCGGCGGACGGGCTATAATCTGATTTCATCATGTCGCTTATTAGCAAGGGTTTAAAAGATTCGGATATAATCAGCCAGGCTTCCCTCGGGAACAAGGGCGCCTACAGGGAGCTTCTACGCAAATATTCCAATCTTTCCCTCGCCGTCGCGCTCGCCCGCTCGGGAAACAGGGACAAAGCGCGCGCAGCCGCCGCGGATGCCTTCGTGGAAGGAGCAAAAGAACTGGGACAGATCCCCGAATCAGCGCCAATATCGCCCTGGATTGCATCGCTTACTCGTGCGACCGCGGCCAAGCGCATGGGCGGAACCCGGCGGCCCTCACTTACGACGGAAGCGGCGGAAGAAAAGATTAAAAATGCGATCGAAGAAGCGGATGAGAGCGAACCCATGACAGCAGAAAAGAAGAGCGAACTGTCGCTCCTGGCATTCGGCGCGCTATCGGACGACGAACGCGAAGCCCTCTGCCTGCTGCATCTTTACAGCAACAAGTACGACGAGATAGCGGCGGCGATGACAACCGAGGCGAGCAGGATTGATGAGAATCTCGCGAGTGCGCGCAACAAGCTCGCAATCATTCTCGGCCCGCTCTTCGGAAAATGATTCCGGGAATATGAGAAGATTATAATGACCATAGAATGCGAAGAATGCCTGAGAATAATTTCGCGCCAGATTGACCGCGCGACATCCGACAAGGAGACTCAGGCAGCGCGCACACACGCAATCAAATGCGAAACCTGCAGGGCGAAATTCAACGCCATTGCAGGCGCGGACAGGCTCATCGGCAAGGCCATACATTCCTTCAGGCTGACGGACGGGTTCAGCGCAAAAGTCGCGGAAAAACTGGCCGAAGCGCATCTGGCCGAATCCGTCAAGGGACCTCCAAAGGCTATGGCCTTGGTGGCACTCGGACTTGCCGCAATCGCGATATTGCTGGCAATTATGCTGGCCATGCGCTCGGGACCGGATATCCCCTCGATAGGGGAAATCAGCAGGTTCGAAGGCGGTGAAATCGAGTTTTCGCAATACGGGACACAATCCTTCTCGGCAGCGAGCACCGGCATGGAAATACCCGAAGGCGCCAGGCTTCAAACAAGGCTGGGCAGCGGCATTGTAAGGCTTGAAGGCGACAGGAACTTCGCCATGAACTCGGAAACCCTCGTTGACCTCTCAAAATATCATGACGGGGCGAAAATTCTGCTGGAAAGCGGCGAAATTTACGTCTTTGTTCCTGAAACCGATATGCAGGTCGATACGCCCGGAGGCAAGATATACGGCAGCAAGGCGAAATTTATTGTCCGCTATGAAAACTCGGGCAAGACCGTCGTCGCAGTAAAATCGGGAGAAGTGAACCTGTTCAGCGAATCGGGCGCCGTATTGCTTGAAAAAGAGAAAAAGGCTGAAATGAGGGAAGGCGAAAAACCCGGAGCGCCGGAAAAGGCAAACCTGGATAATTATCTCGGATGGATAAGGCGGCTCGGACTTTAGGGAGGCTCTTGTGAAGGTTTTTCTTGCAGTAACGATTGCTTTTTGCGCGGCTATAGCTCTTGTTTTCGCGCAGGATGCTTCCAATACCGGCGCAATCTACGGCATCGTGGTGAGCCGGACGCAGGAAGTGGTCGGAGACGCAATAATAGAAGTCATGTCGGGCCCGAGCAGCGTTGGAGTGAAGGTAAAAAGCCGCGGAGCCGACAGCATATCGTACGACGGAGGATTCTTCATACCACGCCTCTTTGCCGGCAAATATACTATTCAGATTTCGCATGAGAAGCATACATCGAGAACTTATGAAAATATCGAAGTTTCCGCGGGTAAAGGGTCTTACATCGTGGCCGTGCTTCAACCCATGGAAGACATCGCCGGAGGCATAAGCGGAACAGTTTCCGTTCAGGGCGTATCGGTAGAAGGCCTTACCGTCTCATATTTCAAGCAAAATGAAAGCAAGGCGCTTGGAAATGTTGAACTCGCCGCCGACGGCAGATTCAGCTTCGCAAACGTGCTGCCCGGCATATACGTTCTGACAGTAAGCAAAGACCGTGAAGAAGTCTACAGGGGAAAGCAGATTAAAGTTAAAAGCAAAAAAACCACCACCCAGCGCATACGCATAGAACCGGAAGCCCTCCTCGAAAAACCGGGGTGGATAAGCGGCCGCGTCCTCGGACCCGACCGCAAACCCGTATCGGGAGCATCCGTTCAGCTTTTGAAAATGCCCGCCGGGCAGAAAAAGCTCTCCGTAAAAAGCGATGAAAACGGCAAATTTGAAATCAAGAATTTGCGTCCGGGCAGTTACGAGCTGAAAGCATACAAGACCCGTATCGGCGAAGACACTGCAAGAACCCATGTGCGCAGCAATCGCGGCAAAACCGTTTCCTTCTATTTGAAACAGAAATGACAAGCTCAGCCCCAGCAGCATATACGGAAATCATGAACTGGTTTATCCCGGCAGTAGCCGGGATATTCGGCGCCGTCCTCGGCAGTTTTGCCAATGTCGCGATTTACAGACTGCCGAGAGAAAATCTAAGCGTAAACAAACCGAAGCTCAGCTTCTGCCCGAAATGCGGCAAACAGATTGCATGGCACGACAATATCCCCGTTCTGAGTTATATCCTGCTCGCCGGCAAGTGCCGCAATTGCAAAGCCGGCATTTCGCCGCGCTATCCGCTTGTCGAAATCCTCTGCGCTCTGCTTTTTGTAATGTGCGCCTATTATTTCGCCCTGCCCGGCAAATGGGTCGAATTCGGAATCGCGGCCGCATTCTGCCTCTCGATGGTAATAATAACTTTCATCGATATCGACTTCAGGATTATCCCAGACGTGATAGACAAGCCTGGAATGGCCCTGGCGCCCCTGCTTAGTTTCGCTGCGCCCGGCCTGCATCTGAGCGCCTTCACCGAACTCCTGAGCTGGTTCGGCGTAGAATGGCAGCTTTCCGGCCCTTTCACCCTCGCGGACCGCGGGCTCGCCGTCGCTTCCTCGCTGCTCGGAATCGCAGTCGGCGCAGGCCTGACATACGGCGTCGGAGTCGTCGGAAAAGCCGTCTTCAAAAAGGAGGCCATGGGGTTCGGCGATGTCAAGCTCATGGGCATGATAGGCGGAATCCTCGGCTGGCAGGCGGTCATACTTACTTTCTTCCTCGGAAGCGTGATAGGCGCGGTGATAGGAGTCACGCTCATGCTTATCAGCCGGCGCAAGGACCCGCATATAGCATTCGGCCCCTTCCTCGCCGCGGCCGCCGTGCTCGTGCTTTTCTACCAGCCGCAAATCAGGCATTTCATACTCGTGACCTACCCCAAGTGGCTTGCAGGCGTTTAGACTTGCAGCGGGCATTTTTTCTTCATGGCACGTACTATTCTTCGCCGATATTCCAATATGGGACAATTTGATTTGAATTATCAGTACTGTAGCACGTAAAATAACATGGAAGAAAGACAGGAGGTATTTTTCATGAAAAAAGTTAGAAGACTGCTTGCATTGGCCGCCGTGATGACAATATTTCTTTGGCTCGCCATGCCCGCGATGGCCCAGGGCGTCAGCCTGCCCGGCGGCGAGACTTTGCAACTTCGCGCGGACTACTGGATAAACGAACTCTCCGCCGAGGTCAAGGTGACGTCCGGCATTCTGCTGGGCACGACTATCGACGCCTTCGATACGCTCGGCATGGACGTCCACCATCAGACCATCATACCCGTGATAGGCTCCTACGCCCGTTTCGGGTTCCGGCTGGAATTCTGGCGCAACATATACGAGGGCGAAAAGAACCTCGACGAGCCCATCATTTTCAACGGCACGGTTTACCCCGTAGGCGACCATCTCGAGTCGAAGTTCACAATCGACAACTACGACGCGCGCCTTTTTATCGACATCCTCCCGCAGAAAAAGCTCGACCTCTACCCGATGGCCGGGATAAGGTACAAGCGCTACGAGATATGGCTCAACGACCTGACGACCGGCGATACGGACAACGAGATTCTCCACGCGCCCATGCCCTACGTCGGCGGCGGGATTCGCTTCAACATAAGCCAATACGTCAGCTTCGGCGGCGAGGTCGGCGCCATGAACATAACCTTCTCGGACTACGACCTGCAA